>WLWD01004759.1_pt1 | contig 26936 bp, 30 predicted proteins | sample 6712731 | NCBI WGS metagenome assembly WLWD01 (sample SAMN12718690, study PRJNA576275) | sponge metagenome | isolation source: marine sponge | host: Mycale hentscheli | place: New Zealand: South Island, Marlborough, Capsize Point | collected 2014-11-01 | reverse complement strand
GTGTGGCGGGGTACTTGCAAGTGTCTTAGAATATTACGTACACACACTTAGCAAGTCTGTACGTACCTAACCGTACCACCACAATAGAGAATATTAAATTAAGTAGGATATTGAATGAGAATGTTAAAGTCGCCATAGATAGTGCAAGAGCTAATGAACATCTCTACCGACTGGGTCATACAAATATGGTCGAAATGAGTACAAACTTCTCTCAGGCTGTTTCTCCCCCAAACTGTCCAGCTACAAGACATCTCGTCAAGTACATAGTATACAAACATGTAATCACTAGTTCACTGTCATCACCTCCTCATTAAACCAAGACAAATTGTTACTGTTAAGGTCTTTTTAGACCTTGTTCCTTCACCACAGCAACAGCTGAGGGCAACAACAATTGCCTTAATCCAGGACGCCATTGGGACAACACACAATGTTAAGTGATCTGCGATTAGCAGCATTTGTTTACGGTAAAGTGTCCACCCACCAACCAGCCCAGCAAAGTGGTCTCCAGCCTGATGCATGTTGCGGTACTGCAGCAAATGGGATATAACTCAAGAGATTCTGTACGACTTTAATAACTGTTACAGACACACACTCTCTCTCTGTGTTAAGTACTAGCTTGGTATAAAAAGAATGATTCCAACCAAAGGCTAACAGAAGCAAAGGAAGTTCCTGTAGTGATAACCAAATAGTTCATCCAGACTTAACAACCATGGCCAGACTCACTGGGGTCACTTTTCTACTGGGCACGGGCCTTCTTGTAGCCATGGCAACACAGTTTGCCATGGCGACCACCAACACCCGCAGCCACCAGGTGTCTCGCTCCGAGGCTCAGCAGATGTTGAACTCCATGATGGAAGGGAAGCAAGACATGCAAGACATCCTGCCCTGGCTCCTCCTACTCAACAACGCCGGCCAAACTCTGCACTTCTCCATGGCAACTGTCATGGCAACGGCTGTTTTTGCCCTAGTGGCAGTGAACGGGCTACTAACATTTCCATAAGATATTAGTATCTGAAATTGAGAGATTGGTGTAAAGAGACATACCCGGACAGTCGTCTCAATCCAGCACAAATACACTGATGCCTCCCTCCTAAATACTGCAAACATGCAATATACTAACCAGGGATGTTATAGTCACTCATGCAATACAAGTTAGCACATAGTTCCCTAGAGAGTCGCAAACACTAGCTCACTCACTAGATAGCAACTGTTGAACTTCAGCATATCTGAGATTCTTCTTCTTCTAAAATTGTCACACCTCTTCCTCCCCCCCCCCCCCCCCCCCCCCCCCTTTCCTTTCTCCCACCTAGCACACTAAATAACATTAGGAGATTTGGCTAAATACAGAAATAACAGCTAAAATGATCATAATATTAACTGGAGGAACCAAACATTACAGCCAGTAGATACACACGCGCATACGTACAGTGTCAACCCTTTCACAAAACTGTACTTACCTGTAAATGGATCAGAACCTCCTACTCCAGTGGACCCGTTGCCGTGACTACCAGAGCCAGGAATGTACCTGGAGCCACCTGGACACATCCCACAGAACAGTGGGAACAAATGATTGTAAATACATAATGTAAGTGTGTATTATAATACAAAATAAACATCTCGTAATCAGAGAGTGCAGTAGAGAATGGAAATTAGACAATCTCCAATCCCCGTTCACTAGCCAGTGCATTCTATAGAATATTAATCATTTCACACTTGTAAAACATGAGGAAGGTATTTTTAAGGCTTTTAGGGGGGGGGCACTCTGCCCTCTCCCTTATAATGGCTGTGCTTCCCTGAAAATTATTACAACTTTCGTGGTACAAAATATTCATGGAAATGAGAAACCTCCTGAAATATTGATTTGACCCCTCTCAAATGAGGTAAGCGAGATGACTACACCATGGTAGTAAAGCTGTAGACTTGTAAATTTTCTCCACAAAAAAAAAATTGGAAATGAATTAATAGAGCTCAGCTAAATATATATTCTGACAAACAGTACTAGTATTGTAAGCCACTCCTCTGCTTCACACTAATCTCTCTCTCTCCCTCACCAGTGAAGGGGTCGCCAGTTCCAGAGTTCACTTGCCCCTGGAATACCCCAGCGTTCTTGATGATAAACTCCGCCACTTGGTCCAAGTAATAGGCTGGCAACTGGTTGGTCTCCAGGAAATTAGAAGCAGCAACACAGGGGTCCACTATAACGTACACGAGTACAGTAGCTTTGAAATGATGACTTATTTGTTTAAAAAATACAGATGTTACACAATACTATAACAAATAACTAATATTGAAATTCTCCGAAATGAACAGTAGTTACATGCGCGTAATGAAGATAATCATAACAAACAATAATAACGCCATTACTAGAATACAATTAATACCTTCCCTCTAAATTTACCTGCAAACTTAAAAACAATACATTTTCTTCGGCTTTGCACACTAGCTTTTTGCAAGACGTTTCTATAAAAGTGCAATCATTTCTACAAATTTAATCTGAACGTAGGATTTTAAGGGGTGTGGTCAAAACACTTGTACATGGAATGTGTGACTAACTTGATCTGTTGTAGGGCAGCTTCAATTTCCTCATGGACTGAGATCCTTCATCCAACTCAATTTCAAACACATAGTCATAAGACTGCAACAGCAATAATGAACTTCATACTTTGTGGAGATTACAAAAATATGAGCATGCCTACTACACCTAGCAATAACACATTAGGTTTCTAACGTAATTGGTGAGCGAGTAAGGCACTGTACAGGTGTAACAAATTGAGAATCAGGGATATGTGTTTGTATATGTTTGGATGTACATATGTCATTTTGTACTTTGACCCTCGTGTTTTTGTGTTAGCTCAGTAGCCGACCCCATCCCAAACTTCACTAAACAGAATCCTCTGGTTTATCGATCTTTACCCGTATCATTCAAGGAAATTGAATTGTTTTTCTCTCTTGTGGGTGCAATTAAAACTTACAAACTTACCTGAGTTCATTTTATATTCGAATGAGTGGCAGTGGTAAATTACGTTACTTGTCATAGCTATACCCTTTGTTCCTTACTTGAAAATCGATTGCCCAATAGTCTTACCACAAAGGTAAGTCTTGTGGTGGTAATGTCCAGTGAACAAGTGTGTGTGAAAGTGTGGTGCGGTACAGCTACTATGTAGCTGAAGAATAGCACAAAGTAAACGTTTAAAATATCAGCCTTTACACAGCTTTTTTGGCTCCCACAACAGTAAGCATCTATTAACATAGGGTTAGGTTCAAACCTATGCTGTAACTCTTTAGTCTTCAGCCCGCTGTTATTTTAGTTGTTGTTGTTTTTTTTAACAAACAGCTGGGACGAGTGGTTACTATGGCATTGAAATCCTTTTACCACATACATGTATACATAATTTGAAAAACTCAATGGTTTTTAGTAGCTTGGGCAGAAGTTAAAATTAATCACAATACTTGTAGTTTTACAAACTGGGAAGGCTTGCTCGCCATTTGTGCTCAAGCACACCACTAGTAAGTGCCTATTTTCAAAATGAATACATACACACATATCATGGACATCCTTGTACCTTACAGGTAACTACGTAAATGTTAGAACTACTACTTCAAGCAACTTCTCTGCTCGATGCACACACAATATGTACGTGTGTATGTATACATAGGTTACACCACAACCGAACGCAGAGTGGTGCAGCTGCTCTAGGTCATAAGAATCACAGAAAAACTAATTTTGATTGGACGGTTCACTTATTCACCTCCTAGGAGGTGGGTATGAAATATATTCACAGTGAATTGAGCAATCTGATTGGACGGTTTGAATGTACCATGGTACAAGTTTAAATAAATGTTTACAAGCACACACGCTATGTCAACATTACATCTTTACAATATTTGGCATCATAGGTAAACAGAAGCATGACTAATTTAATAATCCAACTGTCACAGCACTACTTATTAACTCATACTATTACTGTGATTCATGTAATAACACCATACATTGTAGCATAATTGGGGGCATAATAGGTAACATAATGACGAAAATAACTACTATGTCAAATAAATGGCATAATGTGGACACGTGGATACACAGTACAAGTACATGTAATACATGTATATACTAATAATTGATGACCCTTTTACGTGCAGTCACTCCCACTGTCCACACATTGTAAAATGGCAATTGTATTGATCTTTGATATCAGACATTAACAAGGTATCAGAATGACTTTGCATTACAAAGGAAAAAAATTGTATTTAAGCACGGCCATGAACCGTGCTAGTCTGAGGACTCTAGCAAGTACTGTCTCTAGTTACCGTCCAACCAACTTCTGCGTAGAGGTTCCACCGTACCCAGGATGAAGACATGCATGAACGCTGTCAATGCTGCAATCCCAAGCTCCGCCCACTTGAACCCCGTCTTCAACTGGAAGAAGTCGTAGACTGATATTTTCACAGAGTCTAAATGCTGCAGGCACGCAACGCACACGGCACACACATACATCAGTAGATGCACGGTCACCCAGCCATCCACCCTGTACCAGACAGGAAGCCATCCTAGCTTCAGCCACTCCTTACCCACTCGATAAGCAAACATCACCATGCTGACGACCATCAGCGTTCGTGCAAGCGAAGTAGCAGAGACACTGCTCAGAAACCGAGCGGTCACAGGATGAGAGAAGCAAATGGAAAAATCCTCATGAGTCTGGAGGCTGAAGCTACATGTTGCTATGACAACTACTGTGGCCAGAATCATACAGGGATACAGCAACGCGCAGAAAGAAACTTGGTCCAGCCAGTTCACGTAGGAGGAGTACAAGTGGTTGTATAGAATTGCAAGCCCCGTACCCAACAGGACCAGCTCTGTCTGTGAGATGGCATAGACTACAAGTATATTCACATCACAAACTCTACTCAAATCCACAGTGGCCAGGAAATGGCCGACATACAGCCACGAGTTGTATGAAATGCCAGTGGCTATGGCAACGATTCCCAGCCACAAGGCAAACAGAAGGAGAAACAGCTTGGAACTTGTCCCTGACAGCTGACAAGCATCGTAAAAGCCGGCCACACAAAAGGCTGTTGTCAAGGCACACAACAGAAAATACATGCTCCCTCAGAATTTACTAGAGAACACAGTAATAGACAATACTAGCACCTACAGGTCTTCATAAACTGGTAGCTTCTCTAAATAGAGCACACTGTCATGTTTTGGCAACACTCAGCATTGATGTGATTACTGTCTGCTAACTAGTTCAACAACTGAGAGATGTGAACCACGCTTAGGAGGAGGATGTACACTAATTGGACAAGTGCCAAACCAATAACAAGGTTATCCACAGCTCTCCTCAACAGCCAAGTCTAGTATACTGTACTTACAGGTATGTATAAAACTGAAAAAGATCAGTTAGACACACCTTGGGTTGGTTTTTTGTTTTTTTTTCTAATCTCATTAGACCAATTTTAAGCTGCAAATACTAGAAGATTGCTAAGCATACCACTACGAATTGGGCTACTTTAATAATCATTTTAATAACTTCATAATATTATGGATGTACATGTTCACGAAGCATGTGCCTAATTCAATGGCCTCCATTGTGGTAACATGTTTGCTGTACAATGTACACAGTACACATATATTCAAGTATGAATCTACACAACAACTACTACAACAAGTAATTGTTAGGCAGAAAATTGATTCATATATTATATTGATAATGTAGTGATACACACTATGAGGTATCACTCAAACACTATAAGAACGCAACATATACGTTCATGACTACTAAACATCTAAACATATATACGTATCTGGTGTGTACTATAATAATAACAAATTTTTCTCATTCCGTTACGTTAATTAATACTTAACCCAACTGTTTGACTTCTTTGGTAAAGGATCATAGTTGTGTATTTGAAAAAGAGATTCCTTTTTGGTGCATCATTAAAGTGTTTCAAATGGTCAGATCTTTTGTAAGTAATAATTACCTTTCCATTGTACACACTGGCTGTCTCCTCCTGTGCCTGGCCTATGGCATTGCCAATCTACAACACACAGCAACACAAGACAGACTTCAACTGCTGTGGCTACTGCTAACAGAATGGATGCTATACACATGCTCACCAAGATCCACTCCTGCTTGACTTCACTCCACTGAAAATAATAGGGGGGAAATTAATACAAATATACATACATGAAGTATGTAGTGAGTTATCAGTTACAGCAGAACACATGAAGATAATTGAATAGTCTAAACATTTAATGATTGTATCATCATCAACTTTCATACCAAACACTTGAATCACTCAAAACTAATACTTTATTCGCTGAAGTAGTAAAAAAAATTTATGTTAAACAGGATGGCAATTTAATGTGCACGACACAGAAATTAAACTCAGTCGTTCCATTCACATTAGAGAAACAAAGTTGTTGTTTTTTACAAAATTGAAGTTTGTTCTTAAAACAATTTCATGTGTTCTCCTAATGTGTGTATGTATGTATGTGTGTGCACACATGTACACGTGCAAGCTTACCTGGTACACTTCAGGAACTCCATTATTGTTAATCACTTTAGTAGATCCATCAGACTTGCCTGAGACATTATTATACATAAATACACACATACATACACACATACATATGCACATACATACACACATACATATGCACATACATATGCACATACATACGCACATACATACACACATACATACAATACATACATACATATATACGCACATACATACAATACATACATTATACATACAATACATACATACACACATACATACATACACACATACATATATACGCACATACATACATATAATACATACATACATACACACACACATACAATACATACATACATACACACATACATATATACGCACATACATACATATAATACATACATACATACACACACACATACAATACATACATACATACACACATACATATATACGCACATACATACACCTGTATGCACATACATTATATACTAGTGATGTGCTTGAGCACAAATGGCGAGCGAGCCTAAAACTACACAACTGTTACATGATTGATTTTCTAACACTCATAGCTACTAAAAATATGGTCGAGTTTTTTAATTACGTTGATAGCTACGTAAAGGCATTTCAATGCCATAGTAACCCCTCCCCGCAACTGTTTGAATTGAAAAAATAATAATACACACATTATTTAAACGTTATCTTTGTGATATGCTTGAGCTATAAGTAGTAGCTAAAACGCACAATACTTGCACACAACTGGACATACCTACATAAGACTTACCTTCGTGGTTCTAGTAGACAATGAGTTTTCAAGTAAATATTGTTGCGTACAGCTATAACTATGACAAAGAGCGCATTGACTCACCGCCGCCACAAACTTGAATAGAAATGGAACTCCAGTAAGTTTTTGAGTTTAAACTGCACCCGCAAAAAAATTCAAAGCGGTAAACAATTCAATTTCTAGTATGATAGGGTAGTGATCGTTAAACAGGAGGATACTGTTTAGTGATGTTTGGGACGGGGTAGAACGTTGAGCTAACTCGAAAATACGAGAGGGTCAAAGTACAAAATGACATAAGTACGTCCAAACATATAAATAAACAAGCATCCCCGATTTTCAATTGTGTTACCCCTGAGAGTGTCTCGCTCGCTTCGCTCGCTCGCCAACAAACATACATATACACACCTGGATCCAAGAGAGCGTTTGGACCTGGATACTTGCTGACGTCAATGGCTTTCTTACTTGATGACCTATGTGTATGACCATATACATACGTATATATATATATATATATATATTCTGCCATTTCTTATCTACTAAAATATTTAAATACTCTGAAATGCAGATGGCACAGGAGTACAATTTAACTTCCAGTGCACACTAAAGAGGACTCTAACCCTTGCCCCTACTAATTAATTAGCATCTTCTACACACCTAGATTCAAACACCTTCTGATCGTAGACCTACACACATACACACACACACACATCCAATTATATGAATTATAAAAATAAAAATAAATTAGTGAATATTATATTTCCACTTCCCAAATAAAAAAGGTCCACAAAACCAATCAGAGAAGTTACGTAAGCAATAACAATCAGCTACATACATGCACACACATTACATACATACCTCCAGTTCTTTCCTAGAGGCCATCATATCTTCATAGCGAGAGAACACCCTAGCAACACTATCACTGCACACACACAAACATGTACATACATAAGTACAGTATGTAAGTATTAACAACAGAAGTACTGGCAGCCTTACTATGAATTTGTATCTCAGCAACCACTAATTAAAACACACCATTGTGCACATGCCTACTGGCACCACTTGTTTATATCTCCCCCCCCCCCCCCCCCCCCCCCCCCCCCCCCCCCATAATCATAGTGACGAGCACATAATCCCACATATAATATGCTATAGTCTATCAGTAAGGACAATGACGACCACAGTGTGTGTTTATGAACTAGTGGTAATATACTTGAGCACAAATGGTGAGTGAGCATGTGCACAACTAATTCAAACAACGAGGTAAAACACTGCTATATTTCCTTCTGGTAAAGGGTTTTCAATACCATAGTAACCATTTGCCATAACATTTTGCGACTTGAAAAAACAAGAAGTTCTAAAGAATTATGCACAAGAGTTGAGAACAGCAAGTTTTTAAGACCAAAGTGTGTCTTGTGGCATTCAAAAACAACCTAATACGAAGGGGTAAATAATTAATTACCTTGAATGATACAGAATCGCTAAACCGAAATATTCTGTTTAGTGGAGGTATGGGAAGAGGTAGACCACAAAGCAAACACAAAAAATGTGAAGGTCAAAGTACAAAATGACGTGTATGTCCACACACAATAAACAAACAAATATCCACGATTTTCAATTGTGCTACCCCTGATAGCGTCTTCTCGCTCACTTACCAATAATTCATGAGCTGAATTCGGTAAAGCATTGTCATTAGCTGAACGGGTAAGGTGTAATAACATTCAGTAGAAGGCGATTAAAGAAATGATGACTAGTGTGGGTGGAATCAGTGGGAAAGACAGCAAAAGTTCTAAAGGAAAAGCAAAAGTTTCACAAAGCCTAGTCCACAATCATGATAGAAGGAAAGAGAGGCTTAGAAGCAGGAGAGGCGGAGAAAGAACTCCAAGAGACAAGAAGAAAGAGCTGAAGAAAGGAAAGGTGGGGGAGATGAAAAGCTGAGATAGTTCAGGGAAATTGATGCAACTAAACCAAGTGGAAGAGGATATCTCATACAACTGCATTCTTAATTTTAAAAATTACAGTATCAAGCGGCACTGTGTGGCAGGGTACTAAATAACAAGTCTCCTTGTCAGTAACTGCTGTATGCTTACATCATGGGCAGCTAGCCGACCACGACCTCAAGAGAAACTGCTAATAGAAATACTCACATCAGTAGGTAAGGTGATGATAATCGAACTGTGACCTCAACCAATACTTAAAATTACACTGTGTATCTCAGAAAATACACTTCAACTGCTAGTGGATTGTACTGCCGTGCACTCACACACATACATACACACTTCCATACACACATACATCCATACTTCCATACACACATACATCCACACACACATATATACTCATATATGTACATACCTTATACACATACACACCTACACATACATACCTTGATCCTACCACTATGTCCCCATTGAGTTCCTTACTACAGATACTCCATACAGACACTGCAGGTACAGAAATCACCTGGACACATGAAGTACCTGGAACATACACACACACACACATACACATACATACACACATACATACATATACATATACATACACATACACATATACACACATACACACACATACACACATACATATACACATATTATACATACACACATACATACATATATATATACATACATGCATACATACATGCATACATACATACATGCATACATACATACATATATATATACATGCAATGTAATATTACATTGTATGAATTTATTATGGTTGGATGAATTGAATAGTGATTTCACACATACTTAAGTCAGCCATACATAAGTATAACTAGAAAGGGAGCATAGCAGTCATAGTACGAAATTGAGCAATGCTATACCCCCCCCCCCCCCCCCCCCCCCCCCACAAAAGCACAGTGCAAAATCAGCACGATATCTAGTTAGAAAGGTTAGCATTTTCTATACTACTGGACAATTAGCCACTTAAATATTTACGTGGTGAGGTTAATAGCCATTGTAAAAAATATATACTGTACATTCAGTTATGGAGTGTTAACACAAACTATGGAGGGCAGTGATGTCTAATCTCACACTCACACACTTCAAATTAAACCTGGGTGGGGGAAGTCAACAGAAATGGGACAAATGTACCTCCCCCCCCCCCCCCCCCCCACTCACACCAACTAGACACGACTCCTGCGCCAGTACTCACCGTTCCACACACGTACAGTCCCATCTTCACCACTGGAAGCAAACTCCGCCCCTTTAGTCCCTGGAAACACTGTTAGACTGTGCACACGCATGCACACATACATAGTGCCTAAAACTTTGTAAATTAAAATATTGTAACAAAAAAAATAGAAGCATAAATAATTTTGAGTATCATTAGATTTCTCAGAGTGATCAATGCATGCATTTTTCAATAAAATACACAAGAGGCCCAACCACACCCACCTTTAATCCACCATGGACTGCCATTTTGAAAATGAATTAAGATGGCCTCAATAATTCATTAAACCTAGAACTTTATGGAAATAGACTAGATAGGCGGGCACAAGAAAACCCAATAACTACTACATATGGTACCTGCTAGAGGAAGGGAGGAGTAGCTGAAACACATGGTACTGTATACTGTACACCTACTGTATGTGTGGACTTGCTCACTAACCTGTACACAAATGCCTCATGACCGCGAATTTCATTCAAGCAATAGCCATTGTGGAGATTCCACATGCGAATAGAGCTAGACACACACAACAACATCATCAACAACAACAACAACAACAACAACAATAGTAAAATATTGCCATCAGACTCCAAGAATATGAACAGGAGCACAAATGGTGAGCTAGTCACTAGAACCAAACAGCGCACTATTAAACAGGCAACTTACCACCGCCACTAATTAAAACAGAAAATAAACTCTGTGTTAAGTTTGTAAGACCTAACAGCGTTGCAATCTTCATCTACGTTGTCTCCGATAGTCTCTCACTCACTCATCAATAATAATAAAAAATTACTTCTTAAAAATCAATGTCATCATACAGAGTACAGTGTGCAGTCAAACACAACGGGGGTGTTTTGTTTTGTGTTAACTGAACACTCCTTACCAGTCATTAGATGCAGAATAGAAAGTGTCAGGAGTAGCCACTTTGACATCCCTTACCACATCAGTATGACCTCTGTACTCTTGCACACACATCTTACTGTCCAGTTCCCACAGCTTCACGAGTTTGTCTGCCCCACCTACAACACCATAGCAACACCATAGCAACACACAAACACAATACAACACAAGTAAGATAAAGAAAAAAGTGGGTGTTTATTAATCAATTAAAGCAGGACTCACATGATAAGATGCGTCTACTGCCATCCACCTCATGAAGACCTGCCACGGACCACACAGCCGGCTTGTGGGCCGCCAACACGTCACACTTCCCACTCTCATCCCACACACGCACAGTGCTACACACACAAAACACAAAATATGCTACATAGCTCAACGATTGGGTAACGGACCACCGGCATATTTGTGTTTAGCTAACATTAAAAGTTGTCTACAGGAAGAATAAATTAAATACTAGAAGAAAAAGTTCACCAGTTATGAGTGGCATGTCTACCACGGAGTAAAATAGAATCAAAGTTAAAAAAAAAAAAGGAATGCAAAAATATTTACCCAGCCCATATACTGTACGTACATACAGTGAATCCAACTTAAAGAGTAGTTCTTTAAAGGTGCTCTGTATTAGTCTACAGGTACAGTTGTGTAAAAGACATATAAAATGTCACACACGTTTATTAATGTTCATAAAACATAGTCAGTCAAAAATATGTGGTTTAGATGTTACACCTGTGGTTATGACTGTGCGAACTACTATCATAATAAGTGAAATTTTTGATCTGTTATTAAACCAGACAAAGAGTAAATCTAAACCAAGTGTCTTCATACTTAGTAGACTAGTTCTGTACTATGTAAAATTACAGCGTAGTTAATTTGGTGCCTAAGACAGTTTTATTTGCCTTTGGTTTCAATTATTGGTGAGCGAGCGAAGCGAGCGAAACACTATCAGGAGTAACTCAATTGAAAATCGGGGATATTTGTTTATATGTGTTTATATATGTGTTTAGACGTACATATGTCATTTTTGTACTTTGACCCTGGCATTTTTTGCATTAGTTTGGTGTTCGACCCCGTCCCAAACTTCACTAAACGGAATCTTCTGGTTTATCAATCATTACCCATATCATCCTAGAAATTGAATTGTTTACCGTTTTGATTCTTTTGCGGGTGCAGTTAAAACTTTGAAACCTACCTGACTTCCATTTCTATTTAAGTTTGTGGCGGTGGTAACTCAATGTCATGGTTATAAGCCGTATGAAACAGTATTTACTATGGCATTGAAACGCCTTTTCCGTATATAGCTATGTAGTTTAAAATCTCGACATTTTTTTAGTAACTTGAGTGTTACAAGTTAAATTAATCTATAACATTAGTGTGGTTTTAGGCTCGCTCGTCATTTGTGCTCAAGCACATCACTAGTATAAAGTGAAGTAAGAAAAGTGTTTAAACTGGAAAATTTGCAATTCTAAATTGAGTTCCTGGAAAAATTGATAGAACATAGCTAATTAGTTATATTTTAACATACAGGAATATGAAAGCTGTGCATTGAAAATGAAGTGAAATAAAACAGTTTTTAAGCAAAAGTTAGCTTGAACAATGACGTTTACAGAAGCCTTTCTCATGCAACTGTACGTATACGTGTGACGTCCCAGCGTTAGAGCATGCGCACCCGCGATAGAATTAAATAGTAAGTAGGTACTAGCTTTCGTTGTTTTTTTGTCATTGTTTTTTGTATTATAATTCCTCTCTTTGTTCCCTTCTCCCGAGTCAATCCTTCCTAGTCCTCAATATCTGTCCTTTAAATCGCCTTCGTTTCCTTATCGCCTTCTACTGAATATGATGACACCTTACCCCGTCACACTATGGCACCTGACATACTACCTATTGCAAATTAGGAGTGCAGTAGCATAACGTAGTTTTGTCCATGGTTTCCCTCACCTGCGCTTTTTTTTTTCCTCAGCCATCCCAGCCCTGTTTTTCTTATTCTTCTTTTCAACTCGTGGATTTCCCTTCTCCTCCTCTGTCTACCTCTCCTGTTCCCCAGTATCTCTGTCCTTTCTGTGTATTTTCTTTCACTTCTTCATTGAAGTAGTCACATCAGTCAGCTTTTTCTCACCTGCATTGACCCTTGCATTGTCCCACTGCTTCTCTTATGGTTAGCTACTGTAGATGAACACTCTTTCCCAATTGAATTCAGCAGCCCAGGTCCAGTTTTTATTGGATACAATATGTCGGTTAACAAGGCACATTAAGCTAATCTAAGCTGGTAGTTCCCGACAATTTAATGGTTTGTGTGCACACTCCACAAGCGGCAATTGCTGGTTTAAATCCCGAGAATGTTGTTTTCTTTTTTCTTTTTTCTCCCATTTTTTCCTTTGTCAAACGTTGTTCCCATTTTGGTAATGACGATGACTTAACAACTCTGATCAGCTCATGAATTATTCATCGTCGTTACTGACACACGAGTGTATAATAATAATAACAAACACATGTACATAGTAGATTTTAATTCATTAGGTAAGGTATCTATCAACCCTTTACCACACTATTGAAATAGTACTGTCCATAACCCCACTAGTACCATGTAATGGCTAGCATCTTAGAAATACCCACAATTGTTACATGTATCAAGAATGACCTTCCTCATGAGAAAATATCTCACAAAATTTGGGATGGTTTGGGTCTAATACAACGATTCGCAAAAACCTCAGAATTATGGAACAACAGAAACTTCAAGACATGGAGATGTTCGTGAATTTGACAGAAGAGCTAGAGACCCAATTCTTGTGGTTTGAAATGACCACTGGCCTAGCAACATCAGTGCTGGTCCTCCTCCCAATCCTGTGTCTCTGCATTGTCAGCATCACCACGATCATAATAGCGATCATAATAGCACACAAACTGGAGAGAAAGGTCAAGGTCATCCTCATTAACATCCTCATCACGGACCTCCTGTTCTCCGTCAATGAGATCTCATGCGGACTTCAACCTTCCCTGGCTCAACTTGACTTTGACATCACCGAACAATGCAAGGTCTATTACTACATCCACTTGACAGTCCTGGACGCACAAGTATTCTCAATAACCGCGTACTCCGGCTGTGTGTATGTCATTATTAAATATGGCATCAAGAAGCTGCGCTGGAGGGTCATTTTTCCCGTCATAAGCGCCTCTTGGATCGTTTTTATCTGCTTGTCCTGTGGAACCAAGTCCAACCCAATCCCGCTCTCAGCGCTGGTTTCACACTCCACCCGTTAAAATGATCTTGCGCACACTCCTCACTTGGACCATAGACGGAATCCTCTTGACATCAACTTCGCTCATCTTCAGCATTATGGCGTGTGTATACATTCGTAAAATGACCACACGTTCGCGAAATAATGCTATCAAGAAAGGAATGCTAAAGAACCTAATTTTCCTTTTAGTGGTGAACATTTTGGACTTCCTTCATCTGGCAGCTAGTCTGCCGAGCATGCAGGAAATGAGGGGAAGGGAACGACTAGTTCTAGTACATAAAAACTGACGAAAATGTTAGAATTATGCAGTTATGCACGCGTACAAACTGAATTTTTACCTCTTTAGTCTTTCTAAATTCCTATTGTCTATACCTAGAACTGCCTAGAGTCATTAAAAAAATTATAATAATAATAATAAAGTGAGGCTACGTATTTTTTCAGGTTATGAGGGTGCTCATACCCCCCCCCCCCCCCCCCCGCCCGCTCACACACTCCACCCACCCAGATCCAGTAAATTACACTTAATTGACTACTATTATTGTGTTATAAAACTTTTCATTGCAAGGATCGCATAAGGCAGACAAATATCTGGTATCTCATCAGAGCACACAACAAAGTCCCAAACTAGAGGCACGACCTAAACAACATTCAACATTCATCTGTAAGTTGCATGTCAAACGAGAACAAGTGTCGACTTAATTGACTATACCATTTTTAACACCCAACAGTAAACCCCGCCTACCAATGTAAGTAAGGTACGTACCTGTCCCAGGAGCCAGTGATGAGCTGTCCTGCCTGGCAGATGATGCTGGATATGACCCCTTGGTGACCCACAAATGCCTTCACGGGAGCTACAATATAACACAGTACCATATAACTAACTGTGGTGCTTCAGCACAACACAAATGGCACATAAACTAGACATGTTTATTCAGACTATAAACTGATCACTTATTGAATTCATGCATATACATGTACTCAATATGCACATCCAATTCTAAATAGGGGGAAGAGAGAGCTTACAAAAATGAATAGTTAGATAAAACAGGATCTGTTTGTGAGTTGTCTGTAAGTTGTATATACAAGTTACAAAGAATTCTATAATTTCTCCTGCTAACTCTCTTGAATTGTCTTCTCGTTTGTTTAATTAAGTATATATAGCTTCACACATTGGCAGGGTGATGTGGCAAACTGAATTAGCCTACACAAACGTCAGCCAAGCCCCAATATTCTTCCAAACATTCCACAATTTCAACTGCTCTATCACATGCACTACTAGCATACTCACACATATTATTGCATACTATATCATACAAATACTTATACAAACCATTAACCGAATATCGCCGAATTACGCGTTTCCGCGTAAAGCACGAGGGTGCTTCACAGCGCAGGTTACGCATTTTTGCGTAACTGCCATTGTACCCGCTTCAATTAGCTACCAGCAGCAGTCGCAAGTGTTTCAAGAGCTCCTACAACGCCGTAGCGATTCTCCTGTGAGGTTAGTGTAAGGGAGGCAAGGTTTTAATGACCCTTACCATAGAAAAAATTTTATTATTTGTAAATTGAAATTGTAGCACTGTTTGTGTATAAAGAAAATCAAAGTTACAAAAAAAAAAAAATATGCATATATCTAATAGACAAAAATATTTATCAATTAATATGATATAAAGTTGTCACTAAAATTTAAAGACTGCCAAGAAGTCTTCATAGAGGGCAGTAATGAAGAATTTGATGATCTCAAAGAAATAGAGATAGAATAAGGCAGAAGACTTCTCAGGTGTAGAGGTCCGTGGCCAAGAAGTCTTCATGGAGGGCAGCAATGAAGAATTTGATGACCTGGAAGAAATAAAGGTTGAAAAAGGCAAGCTATTTTAGCTACGTTTGTTCATACACAGAGGGTTATATAGATTTTGAACAACACCAACTACAAAAAGGTCAAGTTATTATTGCATCAGGATACAGACTTTCTTCCTCCCAGTTCTCCCCTACTTGAAGGTGCCCATAAAATGGATTTCTTAGGAGAAAGTTTCTCAGGTATGAAGAGAAGGATGTGCAATCTATGTCAAGAACAGTAACAACAGACACATCATGGTACGGTTAGTGGTGATTATGGGGTGTGGCTTTGTCACCATGGAGTTCAATCGGACTGCTTCATAGTATTATCAGAAAAAAATCCTAGAATTGCAAACACAGTAGTCTATATAATTGCTTGTTATGTTATATATTATAATATTATTATCCTAGTATATGGCTCCCACAAAAAAAATAAACAGCCGAAATCAATAGTTGCTGAATTATTTCAAAGCAAAGCGGCTAGTGAACATTTAAAACAACAATATATAGCTATGAAACATGAGGTCTTAGCCTAAACTTTTACAATACTGATGCTAACAATGGTATACTTACCTTGAAGCTTGTAGTTTCCAATGAGTGCGCACTACATACGCTTCAAACGCCTAGAAACTAAACAAAACTTAGCCCGCGGGTAGAGGAGGGCTATAGCTTCAATCTGTTAATACATCGCCGTCAGTTACTTCGAAGCGTATTGCCTATAGACAAGAAAAAGCTCAGGCGTTCAAGCCTCGAGGTGACGGTCACGATTTCTTGTAAACAATTTCGGAGTACGCGCACGTAATCGCGAATTTAATTTTAGGCGATAATCGGTTAAAGTTGATAGTGTCTAGCTTCACTTACAGCATGAATGAAGCACCAAAGGTGTGAACCCTCTGCACTACTACACACTACTAGCTAATACCAAATAATCTCAGACCAAAAAAATAATTTATTGGCTATTCAAATCAGGTATCAATATAGCTTGAGCAATTTATTGGCTATTCAAATCAGGTATCAATATAGCCTGAGCAATTAATAATGGTAGATGTTTTCATAAGAGAAGAAGCTAAACAGGCTAGACATACTCCCCAGTATATATTTTTTAACACGAAACTCCATTTCCAACACTCTGTAATTTCTCAGCATAAGCAAATACCGCGGGCAACAAGAAATTATTTGCTTATGCGATTACGTGACAATAGGGGGTGTTACCCACAAAAGCTAGTACCTACACAAAGCTGAAAGGTCGCGTTTTCTCAAAGATCAGCCCAAATATATAAAAAAGTGGCACAATACACTCAAACCTCTCTTATCCGGACAGTCTGGGACCAAGGGGTGTCCGTAACTAAGAAATGTCCGTAACTCAGAAATACTTAATTTATTCAGTGTATACAATTAATTATTTGATAATTGAATTAGTATATTACTTAAAATTAACAAAAACACCTGTAAATACATGAATCAATTTATTTAAAATATGAAGTGATTTTAATTTGCTTCATAGATTTCAAGCGACGCTGAGCTGCATCGTCTCTCCAACTTTTTACCAGCATAAGATGTGCAGGGTGTGTGTTGCCTTTGGACTCCAACCACTCCAAAGCAGTATCGAAAGCAGCACAAGCTTGCGATGGAGTAACTGCATTTGAAAAAGCTTCATCTTCATTTTCGGACTCAGATTCTTCTCTCTCTTGCAACACATCTTCTACAATTTCTTCATCGTTCATGTCCAAATATCATTCACTGTAGATTTTGGAACACCAGACTGTCCAGACACTGCCTCACTGACTTCCCTTTCTTAACTTCTGATGTTATCTCCAGCTTTCTTTCTAGAGTTAAAACGCTACACTTGCGTTTAGTTACCGCGACCTTGCCTCCACCACCGCTGGTCGTTGAGTTCTTAGAAGAACTAGCAGCCCCACTGCCTTTCAAAGAGTTTTGAGAAGAAAACTAGCAGCGACGCCGCGGGTCAACGAGTTCTGAGAAGAACTAGCGGTAGACGCACTAACTGCCTGTTGATTTCCCTGCTCCATCTCCGCACACAACGCTACGATCTAATACACTCGAAGTGCCACGCGCGAAATATTTTCCCGATTTTATTCGTTTAATTTGGTAGCTTTCCGACTACACTGACGATCCGTACGCAGTCAATAATTTTAGGTCCGGTAGACAGAGTGTCCGTAACTTAGATGAACGGATAAGAGAGGTTTGAGTGTACTAGGTTATAAATCGTCATTTAAGCAAGTTCATACCTAATGCTATGTAATTTAACACTGATTAAATAATTGCTATTCATTACAGAGCAATAGAAAATTGCAGTGATAGTTGTCGATATTATTTTACACAATGGTTCTATTCACATATGTACTGACCAGTATTTGGCTAGTCTGTTGGCAACATATTGTACTTGTTGGACAACAAGCACAAACAAGAGCACTAACTCACCTTCTACCTCTGGTCTCAGAGAATGGATAAGGACAGTGTTGTCTTGACCACCACTAGCAAACAGGGCTACACACAGAAATAAATACACATATATACACCACAACACTGTGTACTTCAAGGGACACTCAAATTAGTTGACTAATTAATTAAACTGTGTTTATACTAGACAGCTGCTTTTTCAAGTTTAAAAAATGACCACAGTGAAATAACAAAGAATTAATGATGTGTGAGATGTACCTATTTCAATAATTGAATTCAAAGTGCATTTTAACCCTGATACTTTCACACATGCTAGTAATAGGTGTGGCCTTGTGTAAAGAAAAAATTACTGGTGGGCAATAATTCGTTTACTGTATTAACCTACTTTCTTTATGTCCTTCCTCGCTGGCAGGGATAGGGCACAGAGCTGTAACAAACCCTGTATGCTTTTTGACAACTTTTTTGAGGACGTATTCCCGCGGACAATCTACATCGGGCTCCCACACACAAGCTGTTCCATCTCTGGAAGCTGTGAGGATGCAATGCGCCTTCTTAGAGCCACCAAACGGACAGAATTTCACAGCGCGGACATCGCCGCTGTGACCTAATAGCTCGCACGAAAGAAAATAAGAATCATTCTTCGCATCTCCACTGGCGACGGACATAATTGTACACTCTCCCTCGTCAGAGTAGCGAGCTAATGTTTATGACGACACTTTACCGTTTGTGTTGAGCGTGAAAGTTGCATTTTTGTGTTAGCGCAGCCCCACCCCCTTCTCGTCCACCTCCACACCCACTCCCTGCCGTCAGTACACCAACCACAAGGGTCATGTGAACATTAATTGGATCCAAGTCGGCAAACCAATTTGTAGCGCGGTAAAATAATGTTGACAGACTATTTCAATGAAGACGGGCTGAAGTGGCTGAAGCTAGCCGAAGACGATCTTAACCACCCTTCTATTTGTACTATATAGGTACTACACCATCTATTCGTTGCTGCCAGATCTGACAGACAAAGTAGTAGTAGACCTTCCTTGTGGAATGGGGAAAGCTATAGCTAGTAGAAAATTCATACGAGAACAAGCAAAGAAAGTCATTGCAGTAGACATAGTAGATGGTCCAGCCCCACAAGCAGGTCTGGACACGGAATAGTACTGGTTCATTCTTCAAACATTATTCATATCGAACATTATCATATCGAACATTGTTTTAGTTATGCGCATGTCAAGTCTTCCGTTTTTTGTTCATGCGTGTGCGTTATTGTAGTTGTTACCGTTACCTTTTAGTTGTTTTACTGTCGTTCATTCTAAATAACTATCTTTCACAACTCTAATATTATATCATCATTTGATCGTTTATCAGGGATAATGCTATTCCAGTCGTTATCACCTCAATCGGATAGTTTAGGTAGTTCCAATTATCCCCAGTGCAGTTGGCTTTACCAGTAGAAAAGCAGCTCGAAATTTCCAAATCCGAAGACAGTGCAGCTGGAATAAAACCTGGCCAAATCGAGTATTTTCTTCATGATGCCAAGATCCCCAGAATATTTACAGATAGTTTATGTGACATGTGTAAATATACACATCTTTTGCTTTGCAAACAACTACAAAGAACTGCTGGAGATCTGTCGCTGCATTTACTTGAACCTTAAGCCGGTGGAAAATGCTACAGCATCATGTGCTCCTTAGATAAGGACGATGAAATCGTCAAGCAGTACAATAGTTTTGGAGTGCAGATCTTGATTCTCGAGCAAGGAGGGTAATGAGGGACGGAGATTTCAGTATCTCGATAAAGGATTCACACATGATGTTCGTATCTGGGATTATGACACTGTGTGTTCAGCGCCTATAAGGAAAGCTGGTTTTGTAGATACTAAATTATGTAATTATGAGAAAGATCCCATGTATAGAGGACCGGATGACTTGTACTTGTACTTAGCTATCTATTATAGATGGATATGTAATTGTTGCCACAAAATAATTAAAAGCAGAAATCACACTTTTTTCTTGTTATCAAGCATTTGTGTATGTATGAATATTGTTTTGTGCATGTGTGTGTGTGTGTGTGTGTGTGTGTGTGGACATGAGTAGGTGAGGGAAAGGTTAGGGATTAAAGGGAGAGAAATGCAATTAAGATAATTGTCTCATTAATACAAATACTCCTTTTGAAGCAGTGGTATAGAAAGTGAGGTGGGCTGAAGCCTACCCAATAATTCGGAGCACAATCTAAAAGGTGATTTCTCTCATGAATATCACTGAACCTTAAATCAGTCACCCTTGGAGCCCCTTGCCTCCCATAATGAAACGTCACCGGGAAAGTATAATTTTGCACATAACCTGAATACCACTTGAAGCCCAGTTTACAGGTTGTCACCTATGGATAGGTATTAGTTTTGATTTGTTTTTTGTTTTTCACCTCTGTGGTTAACTTAAAGACTGTTATTGCAATCATTAGAAGAGCTTGAAATGTTCCATTTAATGGTTTGTTTTTTGTTGTTGTTTTTTAGTTGTAGCTATTATATTTTTCAAGTTAATAAAAGTTTCAGTTTTTCACTTTGGGAACATTTAGTAGGTAGTGATCATTGAGTTTAGTCCAATTCACACTGTAGACATGATTCCAACCTCCATTGTGCTTTTTTATGTCCCAACTGTGGTCAATACTATTAACTCTAATTCATTAAATGCTCTGTATGAGCTGTAAATAAAAGGTACATGTAAACTGCACATAAAATGATCGTCAAAATAAATGACATATAGAATGTTGAATTTGACTGATGAGTAGGAAAAAAAGTTTCTAAAGATAAAAAAGTGTGGTTATCAATAACAAGGCCTCAGAAGTTGACGTCTACATGTGACCACCGAGCTAATGACACGACACTCGTTTTCTTCTCTAGTTTTGGTCCAGGCAACTCCAAAACTGTAAGAATACAACAATACATTCAGAATAACAGCATATAACTGATCAGTGATGATGAAGACCGTAAGGAGACCCATGAAGGGACTTAGAGCCTTGCAGCCATTCAGTAGAGTGTCTATGTTGTGGGCAAATCTTAGAGCAAGAGGAATTAAAGCTACTAGAGAGAGAGAGAGAGGACGCACAGCATGCTACAAATTATTGAAATTATTGACCCAGTAGGAAGAATGTCATGTCAGTTTCCTTCAGCTTTTAAAAGACAGTCTTACTCAGTTCCTGGGCGGAATTCTTTGAGGTATGGTAGCTATTATAGACTGAAATAGTGCAACTAAATAAATTCAATAAAATTATCAACTTTGTGCATAATGTGTGCCTTTATAGATTGTCATCACAAGTTAATCCGTTGGAGAATGATCATTCATGTTGTGATTGGTGCTATTTTTAAAGTGAACATCTAATAACCGAGTTTTTTTTAGGACAAATGGATCTTTTAGATCCACTGATGAATGACCTACACTTGTGGGCACTACGTTATGTCTATTTCCCTCGGATCATCGAAGTTCATATCAATAATGAGGAATAACCATAGGAAAAAGGAGATTAAATCCTTAAAAAATTGCTATATGCATCTTTCCAAAGAGCAGAAAGCGTATCTCTTTGAATACCACCCATATCGACTCCTCCTTCTCCAAGAAACTTGATGTGTAGGCAAGTGGCAAACTCAATAGGCTTCACTTTATAGCACATCGTGGTGGTCCAATAGCTGGAGAAAGTCCATCATCATCATGTATTTTGCTCTAGTCCTTCCGACCCTATTCCTCTGTGCTGTTGGTTTGAGTGACCTTTGCTATGCGGTGGCCAACACGTGGAAGGAGTGGTTCTTGAAGTGTCTGATGGTGATTGTCCAACTTGTTCTTGTCCTGCTGGTGATCTGCATTGCTTACAACTCCTGGCACATCAGTCATTGTCATCATGTGGAGGACGACTGGTGCTCTGCTCTAGTGATTGACCACTACTTCACTGCTCAGCTGGAGCTACTGGGTGTGGCACTCAACATGATATTTCTCTACAGTAACTTTTGTGATATTATTGACAGGAAGAGCCATCATATAAGGTCATCTGTGCTAGTGCTGTCTGTAGTTTTATACTTAGCATTTGCGGTAGCCAACTTGTTTAACTACGGCCTGTTTTACTTTTACAAAACGGAATGTTTCGAGGCATCACCTCAGCCTGAATTCATTGGTAGTATTGGTTTACTGTGGAGTGTTGCTATATTGTATCTGTTTGGCATCTGTTTTCTGTGCTGTCTTATATCAGAGGAATCCGAGACTGCAGAAAGGATGAACTCCACTGACCGCATACTGATGCTTGTCATTGTCTTGTACCTTTTTACTTTAGTCTGCGATTTAGCCAGTCAGCTGCATTCTGCTGTTGCGAAAGCTCCCAAAACACTACTTGTGGACACAATGATTAGCATTGACTGGTACCATGTAGGCCTATTTCTACCGGTTTCTATAGTGCCATTAGCTATGATTGTGTGCGTACGACATATTCGACATCGGTTCTCTCTTCAATATGTGGATTACCTGCCACTGAAAGAACAACAACGTGAACTAAATGACCTGAATAAACTCAACTATTGACAACATACAAGTGCTTTTTTTTTGTCTGAAATAGTGTCATTTATGTTTATGGAGATGATAATTTGAATGTCTTGCTATTGATATAAATTCATTATTTTTAACAATGTAATAGCTTTAAAAAATGAATTAAGAACATGTATGTATTAAATTTTTTAGTTTCACTGAGCTAATTTTTTATGACCGTTGAAAGGAGATCGAATTCCCTCTCTTCATTTGTCATGTCAACTGATATTTGAGGGCCAACCCGGGTATGTTTTGAATCCCAGCTTATAGAGCAAGTTGTTAACAAAATGCTGACAGTTATTGGTAAGCAGATTGTACTCCTCCATGTTTTCCAAACGGAGTCTGCTACTTCGCAAATATCTGCCAGTCTCCCTCGATATTTGCCCACAGCCTCTGGCTCACAGGTAAGAAGAGGGACAGACCAATCTCCGTTCAGATGAGTCGTACAAATTGAAGTTGTGGGCGTCGACAGTCGTCGCATTGTTGGGACACAGTCCTGCAAGTTGGTGGTGGTGATTCCAATTGTTACAAAGGATAATTCTGAGTCAACCATTCGCATCAGGAGCAGCCAGTGCAGCTGCTTTCTGACAAATAATACATCATAGTCAACAATGACATTGCGTGTAGATTTGTAGTCTGTCTTTCCCACCATGCCAGAGAAGGAACTGCCACTGAGAATGAGAAACTCTGGTTCTTGGGGCTTAGTGGAGGAGGAGAGAGATGAGAGGCTATTTGAAGAGCCGGAGGAAACACTAAGGGAAATCACAAAATGTAACAAAGATGGTTACCTTTTTATACTCATGGGCCTTAGCATTATGCTGGGGGGAATGATCAGCTAAACATTAGTCTATAGCTATATCTGTACTGCTGTACAGATATAGCTATATACAAACCTGGACAAAGATGGTGCTGGTGAAGGTGTAGAACTGATTTTGCTGAAAGTCAGAAAGTCACCCAGCTCTTTCAAAGTACCAGTGGAGTTTGAGGCTAAGTTACTGGCAAGATATTGAAGAACTTCTCCTCCGGTATCAATAGTCCCCAAAAAGCTAGCCATGATTAAAAGGTTAAATCCAACTTGGCCTGGTTGCTCAGAACTGTCAGTAGCTGGAACTCACTCTTGCCTAGTTTCATCCTCACAAGTAACCTAGTCTGAGGTTCCATTGATCAACTGTATATAATCACTGCTGGTAGCTAAATTGTAGTTATTGGAACCCACTTCTATATGCTATCTAATACCATAGCATTCAATGGAAGATAATAAGGATTGAAAAAGTACTAGAAGATTTTCCTAATACACAGCAACCACACAGATATTTGTGCCAAATGTTCCATTTCTACATTCTTTCCCCTAAGAGTAGCTTTCCTTAATTTGGTATCCTTGTAGAACGAGTGTTCACACAGCAGAGAGCAATGCCTTCCATTAGCTACACAGCATTCCCATCTGATGGATGTGTAGACAGATTCTTTACATAGTGATCACACGTCACATGTGCGTAGCCACCTCCTGTTAAAATAGCCACGTACACCCATCCAAGGTATATCAGATTCATCACATCTTTCATACTCTAAGCCCTACTACACTGTCATACGTATGGCTCCAGTTAAATTAAACCTGAGCCTCCAGAGTTGTAGTTTTTTCTGCCATTCTGTCATTCAGTTCTGTTGTTCTTACCTCTTTTCAGTTGTTCTCTATCAATAGCTGTATCACCTGATCAGTCACTTGCTGGTATTCTTTATTTTTGTTAAATTTAATGTAATCACAGTCTTGCAGTTGGTTACTTAGTTGCCTTTGAGTTCTATATTGACTCTAAGTAGTTGTTAGCTAGTGAAGTTAGATCCACTTGTTGATAGCCTGTCTGAGCCTTACAACCTCAGGTGGCCCTCACTCTTTTAGAGAGAGTCACAAAGCTAGCTATTATTTGACTTGACACCATCTGCTTTACTCAATAAAATCTGCCTTGGATAGCCAAGAACAAGAAGCCACTTTGCATGCTAAAGATAAAATTATCTATTGATATAGTGTTGTTTTGGTTAACTAAAAACTAAAATTAATTTGTGCACCTAATGCATTTTAGTAAACTAACCAGAACTAAATTTCAGATAGGATAACAAAAACTAAAAGAAATAAAACAAAAATTTTAACAAAACCAAAAATACAGCTAACCATTTAAATAGTGACATCACTGAAAGAAGACAAATGACCAGTGGTAGTCCAGGAAGCCAGTCTGTGGTTCCTTGACTATCTAGCCCAGCCACCTCCCTTAGCAAAAAACCAAAATGGAAGTTAGTAAATTTGAAAACTAAAACTAGAATTGAAATTAGTAGTGGAAAAACTAAAAATATAACCTGTTAGTGAAAAACTAAAATTAATCTTGAAATATTTTTTGTCAAAAAACAACAAAAAAAAACTATAATAAAATGTAAATGTTCAACCAAAACAACATTACTATTGAACCGTTGAGTGTGTAGACTTGCCTCCAATATCTATTACTCCAGACAGTAAAAAAATTCAGTTCAAACCTCACATTAGCTACCTAACTACTAACACAAACGCCGCTAACTGTCTCTTACCCATATCACTCTGACATTCCGTACAATATTAATTGAAACATTCTGTGCATAACATACTGACACAAAATACTATGAACATTTCTTTGTCATAGAGAAAGAGCAATAAGAAAATTTATGCAATAAAAACAAGAAAACCATTTTTAGTTATAAATTAAAGAGGGATAAGTGGGAGTGGCTGGCTGAGTGAGCTAGCAACCACACCCCTCCTGTTTTGCATCCTTGGGACGCTTCGTGTCTTGGGTGGTTACTGTAGTTTTGAACTGAACGCCAGTGTCTGCAGCATTAAGATCCACACTAGTAGGAAGGAAGGAAGAAGGAAACAAACAAACAAGCAAACAAACAAACAAAAAAGGTGTGATATTATATTTCTAAATTGTGTTTAAAAAATAAATCATCACAATTTCTTTTTCAGCCTTTCCCCCCCTCATTAGATACATTCTCACTCTCTCACAGGCTTTTTTAAACAATACATAATAATGAGTTCGATTCCCAGTGGCGACAAAATATTTTTAATTCTGTATTGTTTAACAAAGCCTGTGAAAGAGAGAGAATAGATACGTACAATAATAATAATAATAATAATCTATATAATAATACGTAATAATAATAATAACTACAACAACAATAATGTTGTAAAAACTCACTTGCCATCCTGAATATTCTGGTAGATCTTCTTTGCTGTCTCTATAAATACATCCTCTACACTGTCACCTCTACATGCAAGAAACAAACAAACAAACATTTAAATATGTAGTGCACACATGTGTGAGCTATGCTGCCGATAAACATGAATGTAAACTCACGTTTTAGCACTTGCTTCCATAAAGAGTAAACCTACATCAGACAGAGACCAGAATACTAAGGGTCAAAAAACTGCTCAAGTTAAAAAAACCTAATAACCCAGAACATGTACTGGTAACCCAGGAACAGTTTATTCAGAGATTAATTATAAAA
>WLWD01003380.1_pt1 | contig 26937 bp, 22 predicted proteins | sample 6712731 | NCBI WGS metagenome assembly WLWD01 (sample SAMN12718690, study PRJNA576275) | sponge metagenome | isolation source: marine sponge | host: Mycale hentscheli | place: New Zealand: South Island, Marlborough, Capsize Point | collected 2014-11-01 | reverse complement strand
TTCAGCGAGGCCAGCTGTTATGTTACAAATATCATTGTTGTCTGTGTTTTTTTGATATTGTATGGAGGTTCCGGATCCTAACCTGGGAGGGATCGTTCAGTCTGTGACACCATCCATGCCGGGTAAGTTGAATTCCACGTGTGTGCTTGTACTGCTTTTCATTTTCAAATTACACTTTCTCAATACAACGATATACATACCAGGGGTTCATACAGTGGGAGGCTAGCCCTGGGTTCCCCTCTAGAATTTTGGGAGTTGAATAGAAATGAACATTTTGGAAGCATTTATTTTTAGTCTGATATTGTATCCCATTATGTTCTTATCATAACTGAGCCATTTAGTGCATAGGACCGAACACTGATCATCAGTGTGAAGTATAGACTCTTATGCAAAGATGTGCATCAAAGTAGTGTAGGTTCCAAAAAATGGGTGTGGCGAAGTACACTCGGAGCCCCACCCCCCCCACCCCAAACAAAAAGCCATTATGAAACCGCATACAATACATCATAAAGTTGCAATTATATAGGATCATGAATAATTTGTTGTTTGTATTACAAATATCTTTGTTGTTTGTGTTTTTGTGTATATGAAATTGTTTTGTAGTGGAGCTTGACGTTCGATGGCATATGTTCCTTGTGGACACTCATAGATGTCTCCTACATGATCACAATCAGCACCAAACACAACAAACAACATATTTTATTGTTGAACTAATATAATATTGGTATACAATACATCAAACAATATTATTTCTATTTTTTATTTTATTTTTATTGATGGGAAAAAGTGGAATTTTTTGGGGGAAAAAATTTTTTTTTTAAAAGTATTAATAGAGGGCCTAAATATTATTCAATTTTCTCAATCAAAAATGAGGGGAATCCCAAACTCTTGGTCTATTTAGTGATATACGGTTGCTATGGGGTTTTCCCAGCTAGCATCGAGTAAAAAAAATAAAACGGTAATGCTGTATTCCGCGGTAGAAGATTAGATTTTTCCGCGCGCGTCCAAACAATTTGGGAACGAGAGGGTTAACCGATTAATGCCGAAGGACGCGAAAACGCATCAATTAAGAAAAATCGATAACCACGGAGGACGCGAAAATGCGTCAAAAAAGCGTCTTCGCGTCCATTTCGCCCTACAGCTTTGTGGAGTCAAGGACGCCACCAATCACAATAGCAGACGATTCTTTATTGTTGTAAGTATATTTTAGGCTTATAAAATACATAGACTGCCATAAGAAAATGTTGAGTAAATTTTGTCACAACAATAAGACTTCTTTCTGATAAAGTATAAATTGAAAATATATTTCATAATATAATAAAGGTACACAGAATAATTTTTTAGAAACCAATATTACTTTAGCTATAACTGCTCATGATGAAACAAGTAGAAAGCTATCTTGGAAAGTGGAACACTGGCACTTCAGCATCCTGGTGATGAAGACGTTATTCTTGACCTGGCACAGCATGGCAGTGACAAGGATGGCAGTGACCAGAATGGCAGTAACTCTGATGGTAGTGACGAGGAGTTTGATGACAGCAAGAATGACTTCAGGACTGATGGGTGTAGTGACTGCAGCAGTCACTAGATGGTCAAGGACTCTGACGAGAGAATGGAATTGATGATTCTGAAAGGTAGCAATTTCTACAGGAATTTTAACCACATTCTTTATAACAATAAGTAAAAATAAATATTGTTATACAACAGGTGAGACTGCAGGGAACCCTCTGACATATACTTCTATTATGCTATGACCAGTTGCACTTGATAGTAAGATCACTAACTATTCTGTCAACAATGCAGCCTACCAGCACATCAAAAGTAAAGACACCTTGGAGTACCAAACTGAATACACTAAAATATTCTATCATTTATTTGTGATGTACCTGTTTTCATACACAAAAGCCATAGAAAGCTTCTCTGTTCACAAAATTTATAACAGATTGCTCAGTTCAAAATAAAACACACCCTAAATAAATATCAACAAATTCTTCCTGAATGTAAGACAGATGCGTGCAAAAACACTTTCTCTTACCTCTATGATCAAGTAGCAAACTGATTCAGCCATGAAACCATACTTCCAACCTTACTAGTGTGCTTACTAAGAGCCTCAGTGTGATGCCATAAAGGTTTTTGCCAAACGGTGCGAGTACTTTGTTATTTTTAAGTCGGGAACAGCTCCTTAGCGTCGAATTTATGCTTTCCCAATAGCCTAGAGCGTACTCTATCGTTCGATAATACTGTCCCTGAGGCAATCTTCAAACGTTCGTCTTCTTTCTCTCGCTTAGTGTCACCCTCCCACCAATCAATCAATCCTCTGTGTCTCGCGTGCGCCCGTGACCGCATTACGTAAGGCGCAATTAAAATTATTATTCGCGCGTAATCGGTTAAGCCACACCCGGTTTACTGTAATGCATTTCCTATGTGGGAACAAGTTTTTGGCCAATGTCCAGTACATAATAAATTATTAATATTAAGTTCAATGAGTATATTTATTTTACACCTGAAGACAACTAGATATTCTTCCAATCTGTTTGCTGCCCCATGCTAGACCACAATGTCCTCTTATATTAGTATTATGCATAATACAATATTCGATAGTGATTTGCCAAGCTGATGAGAGAAAATAACAACAAAACAACAACACGTGTAAAATAAATAGCTATGTTTCATCACTCAATACAAAATTCATTGTCAGAATTTTCCTCATTATCGAATGAATCATTTTCCTCATCAAAGGAGGCATTATGGAAGTCACCTGAAGCTATCTCGTCTTGAACAGAACGACTTTGAGCAGTGAGATACTTCCTTTCGCATATTGGTCAGAACCATTCATCAATAATTCGATTGTACATGTAATACAAGTCTTTTTATGCTTGTAATATTCTACACAATTTTGGGCATTTTTTCTTAAAAGATTTATTTCTTCATTGCTCTGGCAAAGCGTTAAATAAGCATTAACTGATTACTTCCGGAATTAATAACTGTGCGGGGCCGCCGTAAAACAGAATTCTTTTTTGGACGCGGTCGACCCTTCTAGAAGGAGTTACTTGAAAACTACGAGCGTTGAGACGAAGTGAAGTGAGATCACGGAAAACAAAGTACAGACCGCTAGTTCCTAGAGGGCTATTCTAGGCTACTATAGACACAGATTGGCCCTAGGCTATATTTTTTCTAAGTTTCAGCGTCGGGAATGGAAAGATTTTGTCATAACAACGATCACAGGCAGTAGAGGACATTAAGGATGCCCGCACACCGCCTACGCAATTTTTTGTTGATGGTTGCTATGCACGATTACTACTATTGTATACTTACAGGGGCTTCTCCACTGCAACACAAGGACAAAGTACCTGCCGAAGGAGCCGCTCACTAATTTTAGAGCGAATCTGGAGGAAATATCGGGGCCTGGTTATAAAACTTTGTAGCACTTTTTTGGAGCGGTGCGGTAAGTTGGAGCTCCGCAATTTGGTGCACTACTAGCCGAGCCGGTACTCTACTGCAAGACAACGAGTTCTTATCCATTTCAATATTACTTTATGATATATTCGCAATGTTTTCTATTTATAAGATATTGAAAAATTCTCGTTGTGGTGCAGTTCTTTTTTTTTGGTTTACCCGTGTACAAAATTTTTGTGTCGTTCTCATTATTAGATTCCAAGAAAAACTCATACAAAATTTGGAACTTTAATTCCACTCGCAATTCTTAAGAAATAGCCCCACCCCCTTATCTCGTACTGCAAGTACGCGAGCAATTTTTTTCAATTAGTTTGTATTGGTTCTAAAAAGAGCCCGCCTACAATACAACAATAACAAGAGAGTCAGAAGAGAGAGCAGTTTATTGGAGATAGCCAAAGGTGAAGGTATTAGATCTGCACAGCTTGGGAAGTCTTCGCTCCGCAGAAATCGAGCCTGGTGGATCCATTCACTTGAGTTCAGGTGCGCAGAGTCCGGAGAACGGCTACTGGAGGAGAGGCAGCCTGGTGCAACTTGCCGCGTGAGCTCAGACGACGTATGGAGAGTTGCTGTAAACGAATATGAGACAACAAGAAGCTAAACTAAAACACCACAACTTCGCAAAGTATACTTCTGCTACTACTGCGCGATTGTTTCTGCTCGCGTATTATCGAATGGTGCGGTATTGGCGGGGAATAAATTAATGTCCGGATCTACAGGTGGTGCGCGTTGCTATGTGCGGCCACCCTTAAGGTGAGAAGGAGAGAGAGAGTTATAGTCCATGGTAAGGAGAGAGAGAGAGAGAGATTCCATGGTGATAAGAGAGAGAGTTTTAGTCCATGGTGATAAGAGAGAGAGGTTTAGTCCATGGTGATGAGAGAGAGAGAGAGTTTTAGTCCATGGTGAGGAGAGAGAGAGTTTTAGTCCATGGTGAGAAGAGAGAGAGTTTTGGTCCATGGTGATGAGAGAGAGTTTTAGTCCATGAGAGAGTTTTAATCCATGGTGAGGAGGGAGAGAGTTTTAGTCCATGGTGATGAGAGAGAGAGAGTTTTAGTCTATGGTGAGGAGAGAGAGAGTTTTAGTCCATGGTGAGGAGAGAGAGAGTTTTAGTCCATGGTGATGAGAGAGAGAGTTTTAGTCCATGGTCCATGGTGAGGAGAGAGAGAGTTTTAATCCATGGTGAGGAGAAAGAGAGTTTTAATCCATGGTGAGGAGAGAGAGAGTTTTAATCCATGGTGAGGAGAGAGAGAGTTTTGGTCCAAGGTGGTAAGGAGAGGAAGTTGGATCAAGGTGATAGAGAGAGAGAGAGAGTAAAGTAGAGTAATGTGAGGGAGGAGAGGGAGAGATTATAGTTAGGAGAGAGTTAGCCAAGTTGTCCGTCCCTGCTGTCAACAAACTAACTTGCACTGGTGGGCCACACAGACAGCAGACTAGTTTAAATTGTACAGGTGTGTACAGTCATTATTGCAGCTGAATAGTGTGGGTTGATACATTAATTGCAGCTGAATAGTGTGAGTTGGTACATTACTTGCAGCTGGATAGTGTGGGTTGGTACATTAATTGCAGCTCTGCAAATGTAGATACTGAACTGTGTGTAGGGAGGCCAGGAAAAATGTAGATGTGGCAGCTATCTACCAAGGGTTGAACTGATTAATATTCTAGGGTTCCCTTTATTATTCTCCTAAATACCCTTATTATTCTAGAATTTTTCACTATGCTATTTTCTATTTATTATTCCAGAAAAAATGCAAGCACAATCTGGCAGTAGTGTTGTTGTTTTTCAAGCAGCTGTAGACTATCAAGGACTGAGGAATTGAAAAAGTATAAGTATTACTTTCAAAATCAGTGTAATTTCTCTATGTTAATGTGTGTGTATGTGCTTTTTTTCCTTTCTAATATAGCTACTTCAATAAAGTTCGTCTACAATCATGTTTTGGAATATTTTAGGTAAAAACAATTAGCTAATGTGCAACTTTATTTTGACCTCTCCTTTTTTAAATACTTGATTGATATTGGTTACACCACAATCAGGAGCATAAGGCTCCGAATTAAATATTGGTTGAGCCTGGAAAATTTGGGTGTGAGCTGAACAGGAAGTGAGTGTGTCAACTATCAAAGTAGGGCGGAGCATAGCCTGGTAATTAAAAGTATTAATCTCCAATATTAACTCAATCCAGTGTCTTTATGAAGAATAATGCAAGGTTTTCAAAAAAACAACAACTAGCTAATAGATAGGTTAATAGTTTAAGAATATAAGAATAAAAGAATAAAAATATAAAGTAAGAAAGGTATAATTAATATCAAGGATAGATTACAAGTACATTCACATTCACAATATTCTTCATTGCTTCATTGTTGCACACTTATAGCTAGACTTGTCTTCAAGTGGGCTATCCTTACTCCAACCCAACTTCGTTTGCCTCTATAAGTGATGCACATCATCTAAATGGAATTTCTTTCAAATGGTCTTCATGAGTGTCAATCAAATCATTCAAATCAAGTATTACGTGGAAAACAGTACAAGAAGCAAATTTTCACTGTCAAAAATTTTCAAGTAACTACATTAAACTCTATTTCCATGAAGCACAACCCTCCTCAGCATGCAAGAAATTTAATTCATGCTAAATAGATAGCCAAGTGGTTTGGAGCGTGTGGATGAAGGTCCAACCACACGTGGTGATGGTTGCCTTATTTCGACTTATTCTTTTTAATTTTTCTATCAATTTGATTAAAAAAACTGTTGACATTTGGAGCCCTCCACTTGAGTGCCTTAACAAAAAGAACCTGTCTCTTTGATCCTCCATCCATATCTTCTTCACCACTTTCTTCACTTGACATAAAATCTTTAGACAGTACTTTACTCCATGCATCTTTCTGGGAATCTGTTAATTTTTTAGATTTATTAACAATAGAGCGTCGATATTCCAGTTTCTATACATGTTTATAACATTCTATCATAATACCAAACTGACACTGCTTAATAATTGTCAATGACATTTGATGCTGAAACAATACACAGGGCTAACTTACCCTTGTAATTCTGTTGCGCCTTCGTTGTTGGTCCACTTTAAGTTAGTAGAGTGATTTAACGTCTATTGTAGCTACAGTGCAATTGTCAGGAATTTTGGTAGATTCAATGATATTGATCATGTGTCCACTGTCTTTGACATACGACTTGATGTCTGGGACAAATGGTTGAAGATGTAGGTCTACTAGTTGTGAAATCTTTTCTGTCGGACCACCACAGCCGCTAACTATAGGTCTCTCTGAGATAGGATTCTTATGTATTTTCTTAAGAAAGTAGAGTTGTTGAGTCCTTGGGGGTGTGTCTTCTGGGAACAATAGGAAGTCTTTAGTAATGTTGTCTATGATGCCTTTGTTGTGTATAGTTTGTATAAACTTGTTGATTCCAAGGCTAAGCGGTATGGTTGGATCAGTTTCTATCTTTTCATACATATTTGTATCTGATAAGTGTAGCCGTCTGGCTTGAATGTATTTGTCTCGGTCTTCTACCACTATTCCTTAGCCTTTGTCAGCGCTCTTGATAACTAAGCTGGTGTCAGAGTCTAGGTCATTTAGTGTTTTTCTTTCCATATTGGTTAAGTTAGGTCTACACAGTAAAAAATGGGGTGCTTAATGAACACCCTACGAGGTGTTAGAACGGCGCCTCCTCTACAACTCCTTGAATGGTGCTAGCTTAACACCCCATATTGGGTGTAATGAAACACTCTACAGCACCCGCATAGGTGCTTGTGTGGCACTCCAGCCAGTTGCATGCTAACACCCCAAGCAGATGATTCAGAACACCCAGAGTGGTGCTTCAGCACACTCCTAATGGTGCTTTGTGGTACCCTTTATCAGTGCTACTAGTACACCCCTAGAGTTCCAATAAATGTTTTTTGTTTTTTTTTAATTTTTAATTTTATAATAAATGCTGTACATATAGAATAATACAACAACATAATGAATGATGCATTCATGACCATTGTTTGCTTGTTTTGTTAACATCCAGGTGCATGAGTTGCCAGACATTAAAGCCTTGAAATGATCTGTGGCAGCATTGGATACCTTCATAGACTGTAATGAAATGAACAATTACATCGATAAATGACAGCACTATTTTGACCAATATTGATTACTTTTCCTTTAAGATAGCTACAGTACAGAATTAATTCTATTCTCAGAGCAATTTATTCACTGAAACCACTAAATTAAGCACTTTCATAACCCACCTAACTGAATTCGGTTTTTAATGATTATTGACCTCACTCTTGTCTCAGTAAATAAAAATAGTAAATATAAGTCTTGTGAATAAATTATTTGTGTTTGTGGTTGCAGCCACCTAATGTCATACATCTTTACAAATAGTGTTGCACAGAAAATCAAGTCAATGACTCTTATAAAAAATAAAAAAATAAAAAAATAAAATAAATAATAATAAAAAAAAGTCGTGGCCTGTTACTGCAACTACAATGGACCTCCCTTGACTACTCACAGCAGTAGGGTTTTAAAACTATGCTTTCACCAAATTTACCTAAATATTGGATCAGCTATCAATATCAAAAGATGTCTGCAATTAATATCAGCTTATTGGAATATTGGTTTTCTTCAATCACTGCAACACCACTTACAATCAAAATGAACCTATCTATAACATAAATAAATAAAAAATCCAAATTTACCCATACTCACACAAGCTATACACATACAGAAATAGACAAACCACACATTACACTTAACAAAATAAACTTACTTATCAGGATTGCAGGGTTTTTTTTAGATGCAGCTACATATCTACATACACAAGACATACGGTGACTAATATACAGGCATACATGCTCCATTTCTAATAATGGGACCCTTTACCAAATGCATCAGGTGTAAATACAAACAAAACCAGTGACAATATTTTGTTACATTCTCTCGTCTACTGTGCACACTTTGATTAATAAACACACTTGATAGTTATTTGACTGCATTGGGTTACTGAATCATATATAGCATACACTCAAAGTGCTCCAAAACTAATATAAAAACAGTATCACATTGTGCACAACGACCCTTTACCAAAGTGCTCCAAAACGAATACAAGTGTCAATTATGCACAGAAAATTTCAGGGATGGACATGGTTACCAAGTTGAGAAAGGAAGTTGAGGAGTTGGGAGGTGTTAGAATTGAAGGATTCTGCATCATAAGTTTGTGAAACTTGTTCGGCCCAAAAAAAAATTAACAATCCTAGACTCCAATATTTTAATTCGTTCAACTGAAACTCTTTAGCAACGGTGACTACAGCTATAGTTCCTATATAACTCTTTGTGAATATGTTACATTCAATTTTATCAGTCATACTTGGATTACTGTAAGCTGATGCAAGAATGTAGTGGTTATATTAAAACATGCAATGAATTTACATTTTCTACCACTGACCCAAACCAAGTGTCCAAGAGAAATACAGACAGACATATGTGAAGCAACCCATTACAATAAATGCTCCAAAACAAATAGGTATGCATAGCAAACCCTTTAAACATCCCCTTACTAAAAGTAAGATGACAAACAGGTACTACTATATGTGTAGTAACCCTTTACCAAAAGTTCTTCACAGAAATGTATAGGTATCACAAACAGGAATCACAATATTACCAAAATACAAAAAGTAGCTATCACATTACAGTATTAACCCTTTCGTTCCGGATCCCGCTTTGAAGCGGGTGAAGACCGATTGACTTCTCCGAATTTTTAAAAATAGTTACTTTATAGCTAGAACCTTCAGATTGCATACACAGGTGCCCAATGCATTGGAGAAGCATCTAAAATAGCTTTCAGCCAGGACTGCTTCGACAGTACCTCACAGCAGTTGCGTTTATTTCTTCCTCGGCAAAAAAAAAAAACATCGGTTCTCCGTCGAATTTAAAAAAAAGTTACCTTCTTCACAGCAACTTCATTTATGGATCCAGTCATCTCCAGAGCTTTGTAGAAGCAGCAAAAAATTGCTTGAGCTCAGTAGCCTTCCATAACACATTGAAACAACCGCTTCTTTGCCGACCAAGACTTTGCGGTTTGACTTACTGTCTTCTCCATTTTTTATAAAATCGCCAGTTCAACTGGGGACCTCCCTATAACGTACAGTCTTAGGTAATGCTTATTACATCATAGGATAAAAGTGAGCGTGTCGTGTGACCCCGGTAACTATGGGGAAGGTTCTAGCTATAAAGTTATTTTAAAAAATTCGGAGAAGCCAACCAGTCTTCACCCGCTTCAAAGCGGGATTGGGAACGAAAGGGTTAAGGAAATATTTTCTCATGTCACGTTGGGATATTAAGTACTCGCCCAAGGTTATACCAATGTTTATTGCACAAGAGACTCATTACTTACATTAGACTTGCTTGATGCTGACTCTAGCGACTCAGGATCAAGCGGAGAGAAGGGAGACGACATCTAGGGCTATAGGAGGCCCTGTATCAGGGTTGGTGGACCAGACCCCGTCAACTCTGATACTGAAAATGGGAGTCAAGAAGATGATCGAGGTAAGCTTGTCTTTCTCTTGTCTTTCTCTTGATCAATAGCAAGCTTCTGTTGTGGAAAGGACTTATTTATAGCTATATTGAGATAGAGTAAGCTGTTTAGCTATAATATATATATATTTCATTGAGTTTTGAGATTTGAAAGTGGCTTGTGGTTTTTTGAACAAATTCAAATTTTCAAAAAAATTAAAAAAAGTTTTTACCACATATACTACTAGGACCATATGTGAATGCAGTCACCGACCCCGATTACGCAGATGAGGCGACAGGAGCAGAGTCTTCCAGTCATGAAGGAGAGGATACCGGACCTGAGTCTTCCAATGATGAAACACGAATAGGCAGCAGGTTCCAGTGATGAAGAAGAGGAAGTGGCTCCTCCTGCTCCGAGTTCTGGACGTCCTCGCGGTCGGAGAAGGCGGGAATCGAAGAACAAGAGTCGGGTGGATGAGGTAGGGGGAGAGTGGAAGAAAGATGACAACACACACCATTGATATTCCATAATCTTTTGTGTGAAGGACCACAGACTTTGATATTTGTGGCTGCTCCTCCCCCCCCCTGAACATCCCAAAAGTTGTAATATGTATTGTTATTGTCGTTGTCGTTGTCTGTGTTTTTGTGGTGTTGTAGTGAAGCTTCACACTCGATGTATATGTGTGTGCGTGGAGTTGAAATGTTATTCTGGCGCTTCCAGATCTAACTGGGGAGGGAACGAACTCGGGGGGGAGGGGGGTCTTTTCCAATCGGGGCTACTATGCCCATGTAAGTTGAATTTCATGTATGTGTGTGTGTGTACACCAGTCAATTTATATTATACATTTAGTTTTATGATCTGTATTCACCTGTATCTTCTTTTTTCTAGTGTGTGTGTGTGTGTATGTGTGTGTGTGCATTTGTGGAATGAGAGAGAGCAACCGTGGACAAACAGTATGTGGCACTTCCGTATACAACCTGGGAGGGAACTCTGGATCTTTTTGGATCGTGACTACTATGCCCATGTAAGTTGAATTTCGTGTGTGTGTGTGTGTACACCAGTCAATTTATGTATAATAAATTATACATTTATTTTTATGATCTGTATTCACCTGTAGCTTCTTTTTTCTTGTGTGTGTGTGTGTGTGTGTATGTGTGTGCGTGCATGCGTGCATTTGTGGAAAGAGAGAGAGAGCAACCATGAACAAACAGTATGTGGCACTTCCGGATCCAACCTGGGAGGGAACTCTGGATCTTTTTGGATCGTGACTACTATGCCCATGTAAGTTGAATTTCATGTGTGTGTGTGTGTGTGTGTGTGTGCACCAGTCAATTTATGTATAATAAATTATACATTTATTTTTATGATCTGTATTCACCTGTAGCTTCTTTTTTCTTGTGTGTGTGTGTGTATGTGTATGTGTGTGCGTGCATTTGTGGAAAGAGAGAGAGAGCAACCATGAACAAACAGTATGTGGCACTTCCGGATCCAACCTGAGAGAGAACGAACTCGGTCTTTTTCGGTCTGTGACATCATCCATGCCAAGTAAGTTGAATTTCATTTCAACTTACTGATATTTGGGTGTCCAGCTAGGGCTGGGGGGATTATGGTACAAGAATGTCAGTGAAAAGTAATGACGGGGGAGGGGGGGTTATGGTACAAGAATGTCAGTGAAAAGTAATGACGGGGGAGGGGGGGTTATGGTACAAGAATGTCAGTGAAAAGTAATGACGGGGGAGGGGGGGTTATGGTACAAGAATGTCAGTGAAAAGTAATGACGGGGGAGGGGGGGTTATGGTACAAGAATGTCAGTGAAAAGTAATGACGGGGGAGGGGGGGGGCAATTCAGCGAGGCCAGCTGTTATGTTACAAATATCATTGTTGTCTTGTGTTTTTTTGGTATTGTATGGAGGTTCCGGATCCTATGGGAGGGATCGTTCAGTCTGTGCCACCATCCATGCCGGGTAAGTTGAATTCCACGTGTGTGCTTGTACTGCTTTTCATTTTCAAATTACACTTTCTCAATACAACGATTGTTTCTCTCATGTACAGTGTGGAGTATACATACCAGGGTTCATACAGTGGGAGGCTAGCGCTGGGTTCCCCCCTAGAATTTTGGGAGTTGAATAGAAATGAACATTTAGGAAGCATTTATTTTTAGTCTGATATTGTATCCCATTATGTTCCTATCATAACTGAGCCATTTAGTGCATAGGACCGAACACTGATCATCAGTGTGAAGTATAGACTCGTATGCAAAGATGTGCATCAAAGTAGTGTAGGTTCCAAAAAATGGGTGTGGCGAAGTACACTCGGAGCCCCACCCCAAACAAAAATCCTGTATGAAACCGCATACAATACATCATAAAGTTGCAATTATATAGGATCATGAATAATTTGTTGTTTGTATTACAAATATCTTTGTTGTTTGTGTTTTTGTGTATATGAAATTGTTTTGTAGTGGAGCTCGACGTCCGATGGCATACGTTCCTTGTGGACACTCATAGATGTCTCCTACATGATCACAATCAGCACCACACACAACAGGACACTCATAGATGTCTCCTACATGATCACAATCAGCACCACACACAACAAACAACATATTTTATTGTTGAACTAATATAATATTGGTATAAAATGCATCAAACAATATTATTTCTATTTTATTTTATTTTTTTATTGATGGGAAAAGTGGATTTTTTTGGGGAAAAAATTTTTTTTTTTTGAAATATTAGTAGATGGCTTAAATATTATTCAATTTTCTCAATCAAAAAATGAGGGGAATCCCAAACTCTTGGTCTATTTAGTGATATATGGTTGCTATGGGGTTTTCCCAGCCAGCATCGAGTAAAAAAAATAAAACGGCAATGCTCTATTCCGCGGTAGAAAATTAGATTTTTCCGCGCGCGTCCAAACAATTCAGGAACGAGAGGGTTAAGTACGTTTATAGCAACAAAAAAAAAATTCCTTCTATAGAAATACTACAGCTGTACACAAGTTATACCGAAGGGGTCAAGGTAAGTCTGCTTCTATTTGGGGGGTTCATTGTTAATAGCTCCCCCACCCAACCACCCCAGCTGAAAATCCTGTATGAAACCCTATAGTATCCCTTTACCAAAAATGCCAAACATATACTAACACGTATTGTATAGCAACCCTCGCCAAAAGTACACCAAACAAAATACAAACAGGTATAACAATAGTATAGCAACTGTTTACCAAGTTTTCCAAAACAGACATCACATTATACGTAGCAATCTTTAATCAAGAGCTCCTAAATATGCATTATAGTATGTATAGCAACCCTTTACCAAGGGCTCAAAAAATACAAACAGGAATGTGTACAGCAACCCTTTACCAAAAGTGATCCATAACAACCACATCTGCATAGCAAACCTTTACCCGATAGTTCCTTGTTCAATGGAACATGAAAAAGTGACAGGTGAGTTGCTCATTAGAGTATTATGACATGATCACAAGATTCTTAGCCAGTAACAAATTTAATCAAAATATAATATCTACAATGTGCAATATGAAAACATGAACAGTTTGCTGGCTAGCTTGGTGGGTTTTGAAATGATTTACAACACGCATTCTGCCTAGAAAACATACACACATCTCTGACTACACAAAACTAACACACACATCTATACTAAGACACAAAACTAATTGAATCAATTTATATCCCTAATACTTATTTTTGTAATGTGAGCTTTAAATAGACAAGTCATCAGTTTTCTCCTCACCTTTTCTGATTATACTATAGCAACTAATACTTACTTGATCATCTCCACAATTATTCAAGAAGCCACAAGTCCACAGAGACCAGCTCTTGCTGTTCAAGTATCTGCATGAATTAGTAAAAGCATAAGCCTAGAACATGATATTCATAATATAAACGTTACTAATGCTAGTGTCAACTTTTTTTTTTACATAGGTGACCATTTTATGTACCCAGTACCAACTTTCACCATTTACTCTATTAGCACAACATTATATTTTATCTCAAATAGCTACTTGAGATAATATGCTGTTGGCTAAACCAATTCAGATGACACAACATCGCTTCTGTCAAATAGTACTGCAATAGGTTAGTACTACATACACACCTTGTATTTAGTCAAATATAATTTAAATTAGTAAATAGCCATAAGTTGATACATTTGGGATTCTCACAAACCACCCTTTACCCATTAACTATTCCTCTCATCCTTAGCGAAGGTTGGCACCTGTGTGGTAGCCTGTTAATTTGGATTCAAGACTAATTTCCACACTTGTGGCAAGTGGCTTGCATTAACAGATGTCATCAACTTATATAGTAAGGCTAGCACAAGGTGACAGGTTCAAAGAGGACAGACTGTTGACCAGAGAAGATGAATAGTAACGATCCCACAATAGATCCTTGGGGAACACCATGATGTAACTGATGTCAAAGAAGATGAGATACCATTGAGGATAACTCAAGTGCAGTATGCATGCAAAAATGGTTCAAAAGGACACCAATCTCGTTGTAGATGAGATTGAGAGGTTGCGGCTACTCTTGAATTGTGACAAGACTGCTGCCATGATAGTCACAAGGAAAAGGCACCCCCTGTTCTTTTTTTGAAGATTAACAATGAACACATATCCTTTGTCCACACCTACAGACCCCTCGGCTTCTTGATCACATCAGACCTATCTTGGGCAAATCACATCAACCGAACCTTTTCAAAGCTGTATTGTGGGTTCCTGTGCAGATACTTTAAAGGTGCTGGTCCATGATGCCTAGCAAAGTTGTATATGTCTATTGTCCTGCCTATTCTGGATTATGGCTCACCAGCTTGGGATCCATCCCACAAGAAGTACATTGTGTTATTAGAGAGAGTTCCACATAGTGACAGGCAGATGGTTGAGAGATGCTACACCTCTTCTGAGGCAACTAGGATGGACTACCTTGGCCAAAAGACGGCAGTACTTCAAGCTCTGAGGGTGCAGGCATATCCTCCAAGGTGAGTCCCTCCTCCAATCCAGTATCTTTATGTTCAGCCCTCGCACTTTAGCTAGGCGCAACAACTCACAGGCCCTCGTTCAACAAGTGAGAACTGACCACCACAGAGCCAGCTTCCATAGCGTAATACCACTGTGGAACAGTTTACCTGAAAGAGCTGCCTCCTGTTAGACATTAAAGGGATTCAAGAACCACTTAAAACTTCAACTTAGCTTGGGCAGTTAATCTCAGCAATAATCTTTTACATATTTCACTGTCAGGCCAAAATTCTCAGTATTATACAGTGTGTATATTCGTTGTATATTTTATGTATGTCTATGGGATGGGGTAGCCTTAAGTTTGCTAGTTAGCTCACCCTATTAGGTAAAGTATCTACAGACAGTCAGATTTGCAAATGACCATGCTACACAGTTCATCTCGTCAATGTTTTGCTACCACTAAACCTCATAACTAACACACACAAAATTTGAATGGACTCTAAACGAACTTAAAACCTACCTCTTAACCGCCTTCATCCGGAATCCCGGAGCTATATCTCTCTGACCGCTCTCTCGCAAGTTAGTCCACCCGGCTTTTTGCGCTTCCTCCACTCGCTCTCAGCTTGGTGGGTGGGGGAAACTCGATAGACACACCTATTTGACGATCCTTTCCGAGGAAAGAAGAAGGTCTGTCGTCCGGCAGGTGATGAGGGATATGGCCAGCGAGCTGTGGCAACGTTGGCAGTTGCGACATATCCTGTGAACCAGCTATTAAGCTGTACCGCAAGATTATTGTTCCTAACTCAGGAAGGTATATCAACTAGGTAGTAGCAGAGTACACACATTGCATGACAATGACTCATATATAACCTTGTATTCAGAATCTAAAGTTAGGTTGTTTGGACCATGAAGTAATGTGTGACTGTACTTAGATCCATTTTGACTAACTACTTATGCCTACACCTCCCTGCCAATGTTTTATTGAAATCACCATTATTATTAAGATTTAATTTTGTATGTTTACGTTTGATCAGATCAAGTTTTTAATAACAATAGCAGGGGCGGCGGAAGCTCCAGAAAAGTGGTCAGGCCAACAAATTTAATTAAAAATATTGCATTTCAATTTTCACAAAAATGATCAAAAATTACCAAATATGTTCAACCTATGCTCATTATTACATACAAAGTCATTGGCTACACTTGCAAGATCAATACAATCTGTCATATCTTTGTGTATGTGCAACATCATTAAGTGATTTAGTCTCTCCTGTGTCATTGTGGAACGTAAGTATGTCTTCACCCGTCGCATTGCACTGAAAGACCTTTCGCTACTTGAGTTAGTAGCAGGCATTACTGTAATCAGTTTCATTGCTGTATGCACTTCACACAGTAATTCTCGTTCAGCAGAAGAACAAGTAGCAAAATAGTTTCTGATATCTAAAATAGTAGCCTTTTCATCCAAATTCTGTCCCAAAATTTTTAGCTGAACATCCAATAGGGACTTGTTCAAATCAGTACCATAAAAATCGATGATAAAATCCAACTCGTACTGATAGTCTTCTTTTTTCAAAGCTTTTAGAAGTAGTGCTTCTAGATGAATATATGTTCTATACCCAGGTTGGTCAAATCGGTCACCAATAGCTTCGACCAAAAGATCAATGGCTTCAAAATATATTTGACGGAAATATAATTTAGGAGTTGCATGAAATTCAGCAGGAGCTGAGCCCACATCATAACGTGCTGGAGTTTTACGTTTTCGAGGAAGTTCAGGTTCATCAACACAAATTTCATCCATACTTTTTTCAACCTTCTTCCAAAACAGTTCAAAATCATTGTCATTCCTAATCTTGCCAATAGTCTTTTTTGTCATGTCAGCAATCAGTTGCCCTTCAGCTGCTGAGCAAGTCTTGCTCTGAAGGCTTCTGCTGAGGTTGTCTGTGTGACTCAGTAGCAACTCACATAACACAAGTCCAAAAAGAAACTGAAACTTGTTCATTTGAGCAGCAACTCCTCTCATACGAGCTATCATTTCAGTGTCACGTGATGTGCTTACTGCTTCTTCCCACAGTGTCTGAAGAGATTTGTAGTTTTTAAAAATACTTTCTAAAGATTTTGCCTGCACTGTCCATCGTGTAGGACATAGAACACGAATTCCAGGGCTACTGTCTGGAAATCGACTTTTGATTCTATCCAACAGTGCTTCTCTTCGTGGAGAAAATTTCACCAATTTTATAATTTCATAAGAAGTTTCCAAAACTGATTTTAACAAACGGCATTTTTTAATTGTGTCAGCTGCAGCTAGACTCAGTGAGTGGCCGTAACAATGCATAAATAACGCCCTAGGCTCTTCATCACTAATTTTCTTTGCCACTCCTGTTCTCTTTCCTGACATGTTGCTCGCTCCATCATAACACTGTCCACGAATTTTTGCAATTGACAGATTGAAACGTATCAAACAATCCTTGACCATGGAGATAAGAGTAGATGCCTCAATATTTGGTAATTGGTATAACCCCAAAAACTCTTCATTTGACTGCAAATCATCATCCACCCATCTGACTACAAACACAGCCTGCAAAAATATTAGGATAAATCAATTAGTAACATGAGCAAATATGAAAGATTAATATGTATAGCTACCTGTTCTTTGTTGCTGACATCTGTGCATTCATCTACCATAATGCTGAAAAATGGAGAATTATGTACTTTTTGTAGAATTTGTTGTTGAACTTGTAGAGACATGCATTGCAATAATTCATTTTGCATGTCGTGACTGCAGTACCTGTCCTTCTTTTTTGTTAGCCATTGCTCTAACTACAACAATATTTGCATGAATCAACCTTTAATTACTTTTAATATTAATACTAAATACCTTTAAGTCATCCTTGCACTGTAATTTTAGCAACTGATGAAAATTTCCATCGACTTCATCCCCAGATCCTCTCAAAGCACATCCCTGTCTGGACAAGAATTTAAGGACAGCAAGAATTTTTAACAAACAGTGTCGATTTTGTGCCTTCTCTGCTGCATGTTGAGTAGATAGTAACTCTGCAATATTTCCAGTAGTAGCTGGTAGAGTAAAAACTTGGCCGTAAGCTTCTTTATGAAAATGGGAACTGGCATGATTCCTGAAACTTAATGTGGCATCTTTCCAATTAGAAAAACCTTTAGAAACCTACGATATGCACATTTTCATTGAATGTAAATAGCTACATCTGTAACTTACAAATGTAACTTACAAATGAAGCATCACAATTCTGTTGCATAATCTTTTTCTCTTTCAGAGCTGTCACACAGATATGACAAAACACTACATCCAACTCCTCATGGTAATGTAACCAAGTCCAGGACTTGAACCAATCACAACGACAACTCCTTTCCACAACATTCTTTTTTCCAAACTTCCTCTTGGGTAACTTGAAGTTTTGAGGTTGATGCGGTTGTTTAGGGATGTCAGGCCGAGAGAAAGAGCTGGAAGCCATAGCTAACACTAATACGGAACATGCGAACGGGTAAAGGGTCGTCACGCGGTTATTTGCTCATCACAAAAAGTGGTCCGGCCAAAACCGGAGCAGCCGGACCGGTTCCGCCGCCCCTGAATAGGTACTGTACATGCACTAGTATTACCACTGTGTGCTCACATACACTAGTATTACCACTGTGTGCACACACGTACTAGTAATACCACTGTGTACACGCACTAGTATTACCACTGTGTGCTCACACGCACTAGTAATACCACTGTGTATATGCACTAGTATTACCTCTGTGTGCACACACGCACTAGTAATACCACTGTGTATATGCACTGTATACGCACTAGTATTACCACTGTGTGCTCACATGCACTAGTAATACCACTGTGTATACACACTAGTATTACCACTGTGTGCACACACACACTAGTAATACCAGTGTGTATACGCACTAGTATTACCACTGTGTGCTCACACGCACTAGTAATACCACTGTGTATACGCACTAGTATTACCACTGTGTGCACACACGCACTAGTAATACCACTGTGCATACGCACTAGTATTACCACTGTGTGCACACACGCACTAGCAATACCACTGTGTACACGCATTAGTATTACCACTGTGTGCTCACACGCACTAGTAATACCCACTGTGTATACGCACTAGTATTACCACTGTGTGCTCACACGCACTAGTAATACCACTTTGTATACGCACTAGTATTACCACTGTGTGCACACACGCACTAGTAATACCACTGTGTACACGCATTAGTATTACCAATGTGTGCACACACTAATATTATCACTGTGTACATGCGCTAGTAATACCACTGTATACACGTACTAGTATTAACACTGTGTGCACGCTTATAGTATTACCACTGTGTGCACGCCACTGGTATTATCACTGTGTATACGCACTAGTATTACCACTGTGTGCACACCACTGGTATTATCACTGTGTACACGCACTAGTATTACCACTGTGTGCACACCACTAGTATTACCACTGTGTGCGCTGCGCACACGCTTAATACCACTGTGTATACGCACTAGTACTACCAATGTGTGCACCCACTAGTATTACCACTGTGTGCACGCCACTAGTATTACCACTGTGTGCGCTGCGCACACGCTTAATACCACTGTGTATACGCACTAGTTGTCCAGGACTACCTGGACAACAAGAACATTTGAACTTGCATATCCATATAAGGACTTGCTCTCTTCAACACTTACCGCCCCCTCCCCCTTTTTTTTGTCTCTCTTAATGATATTCATTCCAAACCATCATACTCATTCAAATTACTTTCCCATATAAACCGAGCCTTTTTCAATTATACTAACTCTACACTATACTCGCTCTGTGACCTGCATGATTTCTCCGCTTCACCTTTTGAGAGCAGAGCGCAGCGCCATTACTCCAGTCACTCTGACTCGGCAGGCACACGCGTACACACTACTCCCAGAGAGACATACACATCTCTGTCATGGTCCTTCGAGCCTCCCAGACGATCTGCGAAGTTTGAAGAAGTTCAATACAAGTCCTAGTCGTTTAGCCTAGTCTATTTCTAACTTTGTTTGATTCGTTTCCTAAGTTGGGAATACTACGTACTCTACTTTGGGATTTCTCCTACGTGCATAAGTGCATTTGTTGGGAATACACTACGATGACCGAAGACTCTCTATCAGTCCTGTCCACGGACCCGACTTACACAACGCGTACTCTTCACGAGGATGATGCAACGCCAGAGCTCAAGAGACTTAAGGCTCAGCGTGGCCAAAAGCGAGGGTACGCCACTCGCCTAGGCAAGAAGCTTCACACCCTACAGCTGAAGCATCCTTCTGCTGTATCCGAAGCTACCATCTCCTCTCTGTCTGCTGAACTCAAAGACTGTGTCAGCAAGCACGACCTGCTACAACAATCCATCGACGAATGTGCAGCTGATCCAGAAGCCTATACACCAGCGGCAGAGAGGGAGAAACATGACACTATCCATGATGAACTCCTGGCAGACCTAGATAACCTGGCTATCCAATCCAAGGCCCACAGGGATGCCAAACTGCTCGACTTGGAGCTTAGACGACTTCTGGCTCTGGACACTGCGATCTCCTCTCAAAAAGAGGAGTACGCAGCTGTATCCAAGTCTCGTGCGAGCTTCACCACTGCTTGCCTGACACTGCCAGAGGACGCTGAGCTGCAGAATGCTGCGACAGAGCTCGACACTCTGTTCTCAGACCTCACCAGATTATTTGCCACAGTCACTTCATCCACTGCGACTACCCCTCCTACTCCATGTTCCACAGATTCCACTCCGAGACCAAAAATGGCACCACTGAATTTGGACATTCCCAAATTCAACGGGGACCCACTTCAGTGGCAAGCATTCGAAGTCTCACTGGTCTCTCTGCTCAGACACAGGGCAGAAGGTTTCACTCGGGAGGATAAGTTTGCCATTGTGAGGCAGGCAATCACTCCGCTTTCCGGCAAAACACTCATAGCCGAAATGCATCAGTCTGGATCCACTGTCGATGACTTACTAAAAGGTCTTCGTCAGCTCTTTGGTCGACCTCAGTTAGTAGTACCTCTACTAGTCAACAAAGTCACCAACGTTCCTTACGTTGACAGGACAACAGCTTCCATCAGGAAGTTTAAGGAAGCTGTAATGGGGCCATACAAAGCCCTGCAAACACAGCTCGATGACAAGATGTCTCTGTTCTTTCCACACTACTTCAGACCCTTCCTCACCGGAAAAATGAAGGAGGATTGGGACAAGCTTCTCATGGAATCCCTCACCAAGCCGTCAATGGAAGATTTCACCAAATTCCTTGAAAAACGGCTGTTGTGGGCTGACAATTCTGCTGCTTCGGGCACGCCCTTGGCATTTGAACCGACACAAACTGCTCCTACGCCAATGTCGAAACCGACCTCATCACGTCCACCTACCAACAACCCACCACCTGCTAAGAAGAATTTCCAACCAGCCAAGTGCCCTTCATGTGGTGAAGGACACTGGCTGGGGAGGTGCGCCACATTTGCTGCTCTCCCAGTGGATGAGCGCAACAAACTGGTCAGGGAGAAGAGGCTCTGCCTCAACTGCTTCTCGGCTTCACACGCAGTTCGTAATTGCTCAAACAAGCATTCTTGCCGGCATTGCCATCAAAGGCACCATTCTCTCTTGCACATAGATAAAGGACCAGCCACGCCCTCCTCCACACCTCCAGCAACCACGCCTCTGTCGGTGGCTATGGTTGCGCCATCTCCTTCCTCAACAGAAGGAAGGTCAGTCGGCAACTTCATATGTTCCGTGACTGCCATGGTAACGTCTGGTGACAAATCAACAAAAGCCCGTGTACTGCTCGACCACGGCAGCGGAGCCAGCTTCATGAGCACGGAACTCGCTGACACTCTCAAGCTAAAGAGGATACCCTATGACCGTACCTGCACTGGGGCAGGCTTAGGAACAATCACCACGAAGTTCAAAGTCAGAGCATCACTACGCTCTACGATCTCAGACTTCGAGACTGCTCCTCTGGAATTCCTGATATTTCCAAAGAGAATGAGCTCCTCCCCTCCCCAAGATAGGGAAAGTGTAACCCGCCTGGCCACACAGCATAGCCTGGTGCTCAGCGACCCACCTATGGGCGGTGTGGTTGATATTCTTCTCGGGGAAGAACATCCCTGGGATCTCTGCGGGGGAGTCACTGCCATAGACCGACACAGGTTTATCAGCACCAAGTTTGGTTATGGAGTCATCGGACCATTAGCCACTCGTCCTCACGTGTACACTATTTTGCCTCAAGACACTGACTTACACAAGGACCTCGCCAAGCTCTGGTCTCTGGAGAAGGTACCAGAGAGCTCTCCTTTGACAAAGGATGAGCAGAAAACACTACAACACTTTCATGACAACGTGACTCACTCTGAGCAACGAATTCAGGTCAAGTTACCTTTCAAAGACTCTCCTCCAGCTCTGGGTGACAGCCGTAAGCAAGCTCTCTCCAGGTTATTCTCGAATGAGAAGTCACTCAAGGCTAAGCAGAAGCTGGAAATCTTCAACGAAGCCCTCAGAGAATACATTCATTTGGGTCACGCCCACATTATACCGGAAGAAGAAGTAAACAAATCTGATCATGTGTTTTATCTACCAGTTCACGGCATATTCAAAGCTACGTCGTCCACCACTAAGGTGCGGCCAGTTTTCGATGCCTCGGCTAAGAGTTCGACAGGCATATCTCTGAATGATCAACTGCACATTGGGCCCAACCTTTACCCACATCTATCAGACGTCATCATCAAGTTTCGTACCTATTCGGTTGGCCTATCAGCTGATATAGGCAAAATGTTTCGAGAAATTCTCTTACATCCCGACCATCAAGATTACCATAGGTTTCTGGTTCGCCTACCTTCAGGAATCATTAGTGACTGCCGTATGTCTCGAGTGACATTCGGCGTGGCGTCCAGTCCCTTTCTCGCAACTCAGTCAATCCGTTACTTGGCAGAGAAGTACAAGTCCACACATCCCAACGCTGCCAACACTGTTCTAAATCAATTCTATGTGGATGACTTTGTTGCCGGTGCGCACTCAGCTCAAGAAGCTATCAGTCTGCGCAACGAACTATGTGACCTGCTGAGCAAAGCGGGCATGAACCTTCGAAAATGGAGGTCCAATTCCATCAACTTCTTAAATGACACTCCATCTGATCTACGTGAAGAAGATGTCAATGAACGCTTACATCTATCTCAGTCCCCAAAAGCACTTGGCATGCACTGGGACACGACGACTGATCAGCTATTGGTTGCTATCCCAGATGTTAACTCATCCACCACAGTGACCAAGAGATTCGTGGCTGCCATATCTGCGGGAGTCTATGATATCTTGGGTATATTTTCTTCTTTCACGATCCAAGCCAAGTTGATTCTACAGGAAGCCTGGAAGAGAAGGCTGCCTTGGGACGTCTCACTCCCTGACGACCTAATGTCAACCTGGTCGTCGTGGGTTGAAGGGCTGGCTACTGTCAGAGATCACGCCATTGCTAGGCCATACTTCGAGTGTCCTTCAGTTTTCCTTTCACTACATGGATTTGCGGACGCCTCTGACAGAGCCTACGGAGCTGTACTTTACCTGCGAGCGGTGCAGGCAGACGGCAGCATCCACACCTCTCTGGTTACATCCAAGGCCAGAGTGTTGCCAGTGAAACACGTTACCGTGCCTCGAGCGGAGTTACTTGGAGCTGTGCTGTTGGCAAGACTGCTCTCATCCACTGCCAAGACACTGGGCGTGGACCATGCCAATACTCACGCATGGTCAGACAGCACAATCACACTCTTTTGGATCTCCAAATCTCCTGCTCAACTGAAGGACAAGTTTGTGGCCAATAGGGTTCAGATTATCCAAGACGAGTTACCGGCCACAACTTGGGGACACGTCTCCACAGACAAGAACCCAGCGGACATTGCCAGCAGGGGCATGACTGCTGTGGAACTCACCAATTCGGAGCTATGGTGGAATGGCCCGCCTTGGCTCTCCCAACTGCCGACCTGCTGGCCAGAGACCCACATAGCACGGCCACAGGAAGATATCAATGTTCTCGCCATTACTCCAGACATGTCGGAGTCCTCAACTCAATCTCAGTTCCTAGACATACTATGGTCCAAGTACTCATCGTTACACAAGCTCACAAGAGTCGTGTCATGGCTCTATCGTTTCGTGACCAATGCGAGGAACAAACAAAACAGAAATTTACAACCTCAACTGTCCTCGGCCGAACTGTTAACAACTCATCAGACGTTGATTGCCCTCGCGCAACAACAATCATATCCTCAAGTCTATGCGGCACTCAGTGAAGGAAAGTCAGTCAGTAAAGGTCACCACTTGTACAAATTCACCACGACCATCGAGGTTGGACGTCTCATGTGCCACAGCCGCATTCGAGATCCAGAGAACAGAACTCAACCCCTTAGACTACTCCCACTTGACGTAAAATCGAAGTTCACCATTCTACTGTGTACCACCCAACATGTATCTAAACGTCACCCTGGAGTCTCAGCACTTCAGGCCACAATTGCGTCGACATACATCATACCAGGATTACGAAACCTGCTGAAGAAGATCAGCAGGGCGTGTGCTCTTTGTCAACGAGCATATGCTCGCCCAGTGTCACACCTTATGGGCATGCTTCCAGCCGTGAGGTCCACTCCCACTCCTACCTTCTACGTTACAGGTGTTGACTTTGCGGGGCCTATGTTTGTGAGACAAGGTCACGTTTGCAAACCGGTGCCAGTGAAGACATACACAGCCGTCTTCATCTGTATGGCATCTAAGGCAGTGCACTTAGAGTTATGTGCATCCCTCAGCTCGGTCGACTTCCGGGCGGCCCTCCAAAGATTTATAGCAAGACGAGGCACACCAGGTCACATCTATTGTGACAATGGTTCGAACTTCTTGGGCGCCCGGGAGGAGACTCGAGATCTGAGGGACAGACTCGAGTCAAGGAAGACCACAATCACATTTTGCCAGACCAACAACATAGTTTGGCATCATTCGCCACCCAGGGCTCCACACTTTGGTGGGCTCTGGGAGGCCGCTGTTAGGCAAATGAAGCTGATTCTCAAGAAAAACCTCACTCCCCATCTGCTCAGGTATGACGAGCTGGAAACACTCTTGATCGAAGCGGAAGCAATTCTAAACTCAAGACCCATCACACCAATGACCCAGGAAGATGAGCATACGGGAAACATACTGACCGCCGGACATTTCTTAATCGGCAGACCTCTGCTAGCTACTCCCATGCTAGAAACACCAGAAAAGTTCACGCCCTCCCTACGAAGATGGAGGCTGGTTGCCAAAATTCAGGAGGATATCTGGCAACAATGGCTCGCTAAGTATCTCAATACACTTCATGAAAGATGTAAATGGAACAAATCACAAACACCACTACAGGTCAACCAGTTAGTTTATCTCAAGGACGAGACACTCAGCCACAGGCAATGGCCACTGGCCAAAGTTCAGGAAATCTTCGCCGGTGATGACGGCCAAGTGAGAGCCGCAAAAGTACTCTGTCACGGCAAGAACTATGTCAGATCTACCACCATGCTGATTCCGTGTCTGCCCGAAGAACATCCTCTATCTGAAAAGAAAGATTAAGATTACTCAACTCTATGTTTACTGCTATTCTCTCACTCACCGAGATGTTGATCATCAAACCATTTAACACTTCACGCCTTCCTCGTTTACGAGAACCTACATGTCACAACAATGAACATACAGTCAACTCACTCACCTGCTATCAACCCTTACTTCTTTCTCAGGAGCCCGGGAGTCTGTCCAGGACTACCTGGACAACAAGAACATTTGAACTTGCATATCCATATAAGGACTTGCTCTCTTCAACACTTACCGCCCCCTCCCCCTTTTTTTGTCTCTCTTAATGATATTTATTCCAAACCATCATACTCATTCAAATTACTTTCCCATATAAACCGAGCTTTTTTCAATTATACTAACTCTACACTATACTCGCTCTGTGACCTGCATGATTTCTCCGCTTCACCTTTTGAGAGCAGAGCGCAGCGCCATTACTCCAGTCACTCTGACTCGGCAGGCACACGCGTACACACTACTCCCAGAGAGACATACACATCTCTGTCACTAGTATTACCACTATGTGCACGCACTAGTATTATCACTGTGTGCACGCACTAGTAATACCACTGTGTACACACGCACACTAGTAATACCACACTGTGTATACGCACTAGTATTACCACTGTGCACACACACACACTAGTATTACCACACTGTGTATACGCACTAGTTTACCACTCTGTGCACATACTAGTGATACCACTGTGTACACGCACTAGTATTACCACTGTGTTCACACACACTAGTATTACTACTGTGTGCACACACATACTAGTAATATCACTGTGTGCACGCACTAGTATTACCACTGTGTGCACACCACTAGTATTACCACTGTGTATACGCACTAGTATTACCAATGTGTGCACGCACTAGTATTACCACTGTGTGCACGCACACACTAGTAATACCACTGAGTATACGCATTAGTATTACCACTGTGTGCACACACATACTAGTAATATCACTGTACACACACTAGTATAACCACTGTGTGCACGCACTAGTATTACCACTGTGTGCACACCACTAGTATTACCACTGTGTATACGCACTAGTATTACCAATGTGTGCACGCACATACTAGTAATATCACTGTACACACACTAGTATTACCACTGTGTGCACGCACTAGTATTACCACTGTGTGCACGCACTAGTATTACCACTGTGTGCACGCCACTAGTATTACCACTGTGTACACACACACACACACTAGTCAGTGGTGGAGGAAGCTAAAATGCTTTGGTCAGGCGAAATTGTACACTTTAAACCTGGGTAAACTATTACTTTTAAGACAATTATCATAAATAATAATATTTTTAATGGATGATAAATTGAATGTTTCACTATGTAGCTAGTTGTAAAGAATGTCAGTATGATTATGT
>WLWD01004927.1_pt1 | contig 26938 bp, 14 predicted proteins | sample 6712731 | NCBI WGS metagenome assembly WLWD01 (sample SAMN12718690, study PRJNA576275) | sponge metagenome | isolation source: marine sponge | host: Mycale hentscheli | place: New Zealand: South Island, Marlborough, Capsize Point | collected 2014-11-01 | reverse complement strand
ATGGTGACCTAGTGAAGTGGACACATGGTGACCTAATGAAGTGGACACATGGTGACCTAATGAAGTGGACACATGGTGACCTAATGAAGTGGACACATGGTGGCCTAATGAAGTGGACACATGGTAACCTAATGAAGTGGACACATGGTAACCTAATGAAGTGGACACATGGTGACCTAATGAAGTGGACACATGGTGACCTAATGAAGTGGACACATGGTGACCTAATGAAGTGGACACATGGTGACCTAATGAAGTGGACACATGGTGACCTAATGAAGTGGACACATGGTGACCTAATGAAGTGGACACCATGGTGGCCTAATGAAGTGGACACATGGTGGCCTAATGAATTGGCACAATGGTGACCTAATGAAGTGGACACATGGTGGCCTATGAAGTGGACACATGGTGGCCTAATGAAGTGGACACATGGTGGCCTAATGAAGTGGACACATGGTGACCTAATGAAGTGGACACATGGTGACCTAATGAAGTGGACACATGGTGGCCTAATGAAGTGGACACATGGTGGCCTAATGAAGTGGACACATGATGACCTAATGAAGTGGACACATGGTGGCCTAATGAAGTGGACACATGGTGATCTAATGAAGTGGACACATGGTTAATTACACAGTGTCTCCCACCCCCAGTGAAAATCACGCATGAAATCCTGCATGACGGTCCTTTATATTAGGCCATCAAATGGACAATACGATGTCCATTTCATTAATAAAGTAAGGAAAAAAACAACAACAACAAAACAAAACATAAATCAACAACTAAATGTAGGTACAATTCAATTATCATTATTGAGTTTAGGTCACTCACTAGATGGAAAGGACTCTGTGGAGTAAGCAGACAACCCGCCCCACAGTCAAGCAATGGAGACTTTAAAGAGAGCTGATCTGCATGTTAGGCCCTGTAGACATTGTATGGCTCCCTGGACTACAGCTCCATCCCTGTAAGACATATATGCATGTATATGTTGGTAGCAGAGCCAATCACAGGGAAAATGTCACAGCACATCACACAATTAAATAAGGCAATTAATAGGGCATGTGCAGTCCTAATTAATGCCCATCTATATGTGGTACATAGTGGGTTGAGTGTAGCTAGCTATGTATATGCTAAGAAAGGTCACTTTCAATGTAATGGCCAACATCAAATCATTGCATTTCTGCTAGCCCTGTATGTGATGGTTACTTTATTGCCCGATATAATGTGGAAAAGACATCAGAGTTGGGGTCAAAATACTTTATTGCAAATATAGCTCCTTAGCAAATACAGATACTTCATAGTACGTTATACTTGTACAACTGAAGAAGACACTATGTATGTACGTGTAGTGTGAAATCAAGTTCATGTTAACCCAATGATAGAAGGGACTATTAGTTCATCCCAGGTGAGACTTGTAAATTATATTACCTATGTGTGTGCACATTAATAGTACTACGTGCATGCACAGTGCTAGTACTACGTGCGTGCACAGTGCTAGCACTATGTGCGTGCACAGTAATAGTACTACGTGCGTGCATAGTGCTAGCACTATGTGCGTGCACAGTAATAGTACTACGTGCATGCAAAGTGTTAGTACCACGTGCATGCACAGTGCTAGCACTATGTGTGTGCACAGTAATAGTACTACGTGCATGCACAGTGCTAGCACTATGTGCGTGCAGTGTTAGTACTACGTGCGTGCATAGTGTTAGCACTATCTGCGTGCACAGTGTTAGCACTATGTGCGTGCAGTGATAGTACTACGTGTATGCAAAGTGCTAGCACTATGTGCATGCACAGTGTTAGCACTATGTGCGTGCACAGTAATAGTACTACGTGCATGCATAGTGTTAGCACTATGTGCGTGCACAGTGATAGTACTACGTGCATGCATAGTGCTAGCACTATGTGCGTGCACAGTAATAGTACTACGTGCATGCAAAGTGTTAGCACTATGTGCGTGCACAGTAATAGTACTACGTGCATGCATAGTGCTAGCACTATGTGCGTGCACAGTAATAGTACTACGTGCATGCACAGTGCTCGCACTATGTGCGTGCACAGTAATGCATAGTGCTAGCACTGTGCGTGCAGTGTTAGTACTACGTGCATGCATAGTGCTAGCACTATGTGCGTGCACAGTAATAGTACTACGTGCGTGCACAGTAATAGTACTACGTGCGTGCACAGTGCTAGCGCTATGTGTGTGCACAGTGATAGTACTACGTGCATGCAAAGTGTTAGCACTATGTGCATGCAAAGTGTTAGCACTATGTGCGTGCACAGTGATAGTACTACGTGCATGCAAAGTGCTAGCACTATGTGCGTGCAGTGTTAGCACTATGTGCGTGCACAGTAATAGTAGTACGTGCATGCAAAGTGTTAGCACTATGTGCATGCACAGTGCTAGCACTATGTGCGTGCACAGTAATAGTACTACGTGCGTGCACAGTGTTAGCACTATGTGCGTGCACAGTAATAGTACTACGTGCATGCAAAGTGTTAGCACTATGTGCGTGCACAGTAATAGTACTACGTGCATGCAAAGTGTTAGCACTATGTGCATGCACAGTGTTAGCACTATGTGCGTGCACAGTAATAGTACTACGTGCATGCAAAGTGTTAGCACTATGTGCGTGCACAGTGCTAGCACTATGTGCGTGCACAGTAATAGTACTACATGCATGCACAGTGCTAGCACTATGTGCGTGCAAAGTGCTAGCACTATGTGCGTGCACAGTAATAGTACTACGTGCGTGCATAGTGCTAGCACTATGTGCGTGCACAGTAATAGTACTACGTGCATGCACAGTGCTAGCACTATGTGCGTGCACAGTGTTAGCACTATATGCGCGCACAGTAATAGTACTACGTGGTGCATAGTGCTAGCACTATGTGCGTGCACAGTAATAGTACTACGTGCATGCACAGTGCTAGCACTATGTGCGTGCACAGTGTTAGCACTATATGCGTGCACAGTAATAGTACTACATGCATGCACAGTGTTAGTACTATGTGTGTGCACAGTGCTAGCACTATGTGCGTGCACAGTGTTAGCACTATATGCGTGCACAGTAATAGTACTACGTGCATGCAGTGCTAGCACTATGTGCGTGCACAGTGTTAGCACTATATGCGTGCACAGTAATAGTACTACGTGCGTGGAGTGTTAGCACTATGTGCGTGCACAGTGCTAGCACTATGTGCGTGCACAGTAATAGTACTACATGCATGCACAGTGTTAGTACTATGTGCGTGCACAGTGCTAGCACTATGTGCGTGCACAGTGTTAGCACTATATGCGTGCACAGTAATAGTACTACGTGCATGCACAGTGTTAGTACTACGTGCGTGGAGTGTTAGCACTATGTGCGTGCACAGTGTTAGCACTATATGCGTGCACAGTAATAGTACTACATGCATGCACAGTGTTAGTACTATGTGCGTGCACAGTGCTAGCACTATGTGCGTGCACAGTGTTAGCACTATATGCGTGCACAGTAATAGTACTACGTGCATGCACAGTAATAGTACTACATGCATGCACAGTGCTAGCACTATGTGCATGCACAGTGTTAGCACTATATGCGTGCACAGTAATAGTACTAGTGGTGCGCTCGAATAGCGCAAATGCATGGCGAGCGAGTAAATATATGAATATAGGTAAAGATGATTTCCTAAATAATAGCAATGATTAGGCATGAAGAGTTAACAACCTGAATAAACTTCGAAAGCAGTGGCAAAGAAGCGCAGCTTGACAAAGACTTCACAATTGTTTCAAGAAGCGAGTAGCTATAAACTTTTTGGTTGAAACAAGGATTCTCCACACCAGTTAATTGAAAAATACTGGAACTGTGAACGCTTTACCTAACTTACGTAATTAGAAGCGCGGGCGAAATATTTTGACGTACGTATACATACATATATAATTATATATATCTGAAATCTCAATTGAACACGACTGAGAGTCAGCTTCGCTCGCTTCGCTCGCTTGCTGAACTACATGCATGCACAGTGTTAGTACTATGTGCGTGCACAGTGCTAGCACTATATGCATGCACAGTAATAGTACTACGTGCATGCACAGTGCTAGCACTATGTGTGTGCAGTGCTAGCACTATGTGCGTGCACAGTAATAGTACTACATGCATGCACAGTGTTAGTACTATGTGCGTGCACAGTGCTAGCACTATATGCATGCACAGTGTTAGCACTATATGCGTGCACAGTAATAGTACTACGTGCATGCACAGTGCTAGCACTATATGCATGCACAGTGTTAGCACTATGTGCGTGCACAGTAATAGTACTACGTGCGTGGAGTGTTAGCACTATGTGCGTGCACAGTGCTAGCACTATGTGTGTGCACAGTGTTAGCACTATGTGTGTGCACAGTAATAGTACTACGTGTGTGCACAGTGCTAGCACTATGTGTGTGCAAAGTGTTAGCACTATGTGCGTGCACAGTAATAGTACTACGTGCATGCACAGTGCTAGCACTATGTGCGTGCATAGTACTACGTGCATGCACAGTGTTAGCACTTCGTGTGCAGTACTACTTCGTGAATGCAGTGTTAGTATTAGTATGTGTATGTACAATGATAACAGTAGTGCATGCCTAGAGACTTACCATTATTCTCTTCTTCAATCAAGAACACCAGAACCTCAGTACAGATAGCAGCAGCCCAAGCACCATGAAATCTAGGAAATGAAAAAAAAAAAGGTTATGACAATATCAATTCTAATGGAAAAGAAAATTAGTTATCAAGCCAAGCTAATGAAGCACCAAAGGTGTGAACCCTCAGCGCCAATGGCACCAATATCATTGCATACTACAGAACCACTAGCCTCAGCAACTATGATACTTGATACTTTATAATATCTCTGTTCTATATGCAACAGCACAGGCCAACCAACACTTTCCTACTTGTTTCAACTCTAGTGTTATTAGGGCCCAAAGAGTGGGAGCTGGAGGACAACCTGAGGATGCTAGGGAAGGTCTAGTACAAAAGAATAGCCAAGTGAAGGGTGCATGGTAAGGTCATAAGGTAAGGGATAGCATAAGTAATAAAGCATGTATAGACTTGCCAGCAAAGTGTGAGCATCAACCAAGAATGGGTCAAAGCCATAGGCTAAAGAGACAGCCAAAGCAGCCAGGGAACGCACAACTACAAGTTTACCCTAATAATGCCCACCCTGTAACAAGTAATAGGAGAATATCAGTAAGTCTTCAACTTTTTGGTTTGGACATAAATCCAGTGTGGTAGACTCAATGCAGGTGAACCTAAGTCGTGCCCCAAAACAAAAACAAACAAACAAACAAAAAAACCCTGGAAAGATTAGTACCTAGACAATAAAAGAGGCAGGGCCACCAACATTATCACTATTAGGGATGAGGCCTGGTTATGTTCACACCCGTTATCAACTTACTTCATGACACTTGTTTCGCCAACATCTTGTATTGACTGGCATTGATACATCAGCAGCATGTTGCTACCTGCAAAATAAGCCAATGGGAAATGCCATCACTACTGGACAAGATAATACAGTTGTGGTCCTGCTGTATAAAAATTACATGGATATAATAGCTATATGATTCCATTTAATTTTTATAGTTGTACAGCCATTCCATTTAGCTAGTCTAGCTATTAGGTGAGCGAATTTTTAATTTCACTGATATTATTACGAGTAAGTGACAAGTAGTACCCTTTAGACACTTGCTAACTAATGATAGGATTAGATGGAGGGGGGACAAATATACAAGCCTAATGCAGCTGTCTTGTGAAACCACTGAAGATGACTCATGTCAAGTTTACATAGCAAACAACCAGTTTTCATTTTTGTCAGACTTACATACTAGCAAACTCAAACAGGCACCTTGTACACACTATTTGTCTCAAACTACTTACGAAACTAATGTACAGAATTATTAGACAGTCCTCCTCTCCCACATCACGAGAGTATTACTATATTGGCATTACTTTTTTTAAGGGGTGCAAAGCTTTTAACTTACTCTTGAAAGCTGAGAGAGATACTTTCATTTAACCGAACCGCCATAATGAAAAGTTAGTCTCATGTACCCAATCCCTTTACCAACCGCTAATCGAGTGTAGAGGTTCTAGGTTGGTAAAGGGTCTCGCCGTCCCCTCGCTTTATTATGTAGCTTTTTTTGCGTTGAGCTACGGGGCTACTATTAGCTACTTTATAGCTAAATCACCATCCCTTCCAAACGTGCCTGCAAGGAATACCACCACTCCTTAATGATTATCTCCTCTCTTTGCACTCACATCCTATCACAGGACGATGAATATGGACTTGATATTATCGCTCAGCAACTCAAATCCAAGAATAGGGTGAGGACACATATCGTGGAAGAAAACTCAAAGGATGCCGAAGACCTCATGAAATTGCTATCTGCCAGCCAGAAGAGAGCAGTGAACCTAGCAAAGGAAAAAGGATCATAAACCTGGCTGACAGTGCTCCCACTAATGGAACACGGCTCCGCTCTACACAGGGGTGCATTTCACGACGCCCTCGCACTGCGCTATGGCTGGACACCCCTGGGAGACTACCAGCTAAATGTGCATGTGGGGCCGTCTTCTCAGTTGAGCATGCCCTTTCATGCCCCAAAGGGGGGTTTCCATCCATAAGACACAACGAAATACGGAATTTGACAGCAACTCTTAACTGAGGTGTGCAAGGATGTATGTATTGAGCCTGGCCTTCAGCCCGTGTTTGAAGAACTGAATGGTGCGACTGCTAACTCACAGCCAGGAGCAAGACTCGACATTGCAGCAAACGGTGTTTGGGGCGGCAATCACGAAAGAACATATTTTGATGTAAGGGTATTCAACCCCTATGCCCCTTCCAACAAACATTCAGACATGCAAATGGTGTATAAGAAGCACGAACAAGCCAAGAAACAGGCATATGAGGAGAGAATTAGAGAAGTGGAACACGCCACATTCACACCAGTTGCACTCTCTACTACCGGTGGCATAGCAGAGGAAGCCAGTATATCTATAAAAAAATTAGCGTCCATGCTCGCCAATAAGTGGGAACACAGTTATAGCAGTACTCTTCAATGGTTACGATGCCGCCTATCCTTCTACGGTCTATCCAAGCCATTCGAGGAGCCAGATCATCCATTGGACATGCTGTAAGAATACCAGCTGCAGTAGACCTGGTGACCTCAGAAGCACATCTAAACTGATCTAATTTCATTTGCTTTTTGACTGTAACTGAGTTTATATTATTTTGTATTGTATTGTATTGTAGTGTATATATATAATTAAAAAAAGAAAAAAGAAAAAAAAAAGCTAGATTACTGGAACTCAGTTTTGGTAGCAACACCAGTGACAGAACAGTGAGTAAAGCCTACACAAACCAAAAGCGGTTGATTTAAATAAGCTTACAGCTTCTTACCCAATGCACGGATGATCCTAGCGTCTTACAACTAATATATAGTTTGTTTCGAGTTCATATTCAAGGGTTTTTGTACGCACCTGTGCTAATCAATTAATTGGGTAAAGGGGTTTACAACTACTTCATCTTAAAGGCTTCTCAAAGTGGTTCGGTAAAGCGTCACCTTTTCAATTACTATGGTAAGTTGATTTGTGCAAAGACAAATGCTGTTTTTACTTTCTGGAATTGCGTTGACACTTTTACCATATCATTAAGATGTAAGCTGCATAGCAGAAATGCAATCTCAGGTTTTATTTAATTGTCTCCTATTTTTTTAAAGCCAAGACTATCTCTGGCAGATGAAACCAATGAGACTCATTACTTAAAGGTTAATGTCATCATAACAATATAAATTTAATAACTATTAGAAATAACCACATATACATATTTAGCTGTGTTGTTCTCAAAGCTACCAAGCATGCCTTGAAATTCTTCATTAGAACTTTAAGCTCTTCAGCTTCCTCGTTAGTGCTGTGAATAAAAACAATAAATTGAAATTAGTAAAGCTAGCTACTATTAATATAGCTTGCACAATGACACATAAAGTGTGTTTTATAGAATCTTGCCCACTAAATTGTGAACCACATAAGACCAGCACAATGATATGCACATTAACTGTAAATATTCAATAATTATTTCCATCAACAAACTGGCCAAAGTTGTAGTCAGCCCACTAGCTAGTTCCTACCACTGTGTCAGTAGTTGAACACCTCTTAAAGTAGCAAGTCTGCATGGGCGTACTGATACACTCCACAGAAGTGTAGTAAAGTCACTATGCTTATAAGGGTGTCATGGTACACTCCACAGTGTTACCAAACACTTCAGAGTGTAGCACAACACCCCACAATACCGAAGTGTTCCACTACACCCCATTAAAGGTGTAGTGGAACACCCCATTTTTTACAGTGTACGGATCTTCTATTGCTCTTTCAGATTCTAATGCCCTCTTTGATAGCTCCAATTTTTGGTTTTTGGATAACTACAGCCACAGTGGAGCCGCAATCGCTCTCTTTGGTGCAAGCACATTCAGCGTCACTTCAGGAACGGCCATGAGATTTGAGAACAACTTTGCCCTAGTTCATGGAGGTGCTATATATTCACACCTGACTCGGCAGAACTTGCTGAGCGATGCATCCTGTTTCATCCGCCACAGGACTACAGAGATTCATGAAGATGAATGGAACGTGACTATGATATTTGTGAATAATACCGACCACAGTGGATCTACACCTAATGCTATTTACACTACTTCAGTCTGGCCGTGTGTCGTGGTTAGTTCAGTTAAGTCGGAAAGGGACACTGGTGATGCATTTTGTTGGAAAGGGTGGAGATACTATGAGTCATCGCTGTCCTTGAATAAATCAGATTGTCGTAAGTTTATCGACACAGATGTAGGCATTGTGAAGTTCAGTGAGAATATTGGTCATGTCAAAGCATTTCCTGGCTGGGATTTCAGGATACCAATAACAGTCGAAAGTGACTATGGCAAAGACATGAGTAATTCAACCATTTTCAATTTACGTAACAACCATTCTGTGGGTGCCTCATACAACTGGGGCACCACAACATCTGTCTCGATTCCAGAAAATTTGACTGTTTTGGTGCAAGGGGAAACAGTTGGAGAGAGGAGTTGGTACTTTAAATTTTATGTGGACTTGCAGCCATGCCCTCCAGGGTTTGTGATGAACAGCAGTAGCATGACCTGCCAGTGTGCCTTATATGGAGGTTCTGTTGATTGCAATGATAAGACCAAAGAAGCTAGGATCACCAGTGGAATGTGGATGGGTAGATATGGTGACCAGTATTATGTCGCTCAATGCCCAGTGGGCTACTGCAATGAGAACAGTACGAAAATTAATCTACCGAACAATTCATTCGATTTGAGTGAAAAAATTTGTTCCAAAAACAGGAAAGGTTACCTTTGTGGGGAATGTGTGGAAGATTATGGGCCACCCATAGATGCGCTCATGACTGACTGCGTATTCTGCAAGAAGGAATCATTAGCAGTTAGTATCATTAAGTACATTTTCTCTGTATATGTTCCACTTGGAATAGTCTTTTCCTTTCTCATCGTATTTGACATTCGTCTCACTACTGGTGTAGCCAATGCCTTCATATTGTATAGCCAGGTGGTCAGCAGCACTTTTGGAATCAATGCTGATGGAGAGATACCTTTGGGACCCTTCAAAAGAAACCAATTTGATCAATTACGTAAGGCATACAAGTTTCCATATGGTGTATTCAACCTAAGATTCATTGAGCAAATCGTTCCTCCAATTTGCTTGTCTCCTAACCTAAATTCTCTTGATATTCTTCTAATAGACTATGTAGTTGCTTTCTTCCCAATTGTAATGATAATTGTAGTTATTCTGGTGCTCAAAATTAAGGAATATTGCTGTGATGGTCGCTGTGCTATTTCAATGTGTAAAAACAAGGTTATAGCTATTCATAATGCACTGCTTCCTGCTTTTGCAGCATTTCTTGTGTTCTCTTACTCCAGAGTGAGTACAACCTCAGTTTACCTTATTAGTGCGATCACCTTTATTGATGAATGTGGCAATGAAGTAACCCCCCCAAGACTTTACTTGGCTGGCCAATTCTCCAAGGACAATATCCAGTATTTTTATTACTTTGTTCCTGGAGCGCTCATATTCTGCACTTTTGTTGCGTTTGTGCCACTGCTTTTACTCGATTTTCCACTTCGTTTTATAGAATGGTTGATATCCAAGTCTTCACGCCTCACCAAACTGTATCCATCAATAAAAATTAACATTTTAATGGAGACGTTTCAAGGATGCTTTCACAAAAACACGCGTTTCTTTGCAGGCTTGTACATTCTTTATCGACTAGCAGTAAACATATCATATGTCAACGCCAATTCATGGCTGCAGCAGTACATCATTCAGCAAGTTATCACCACCATTTTTATTCTGCTCTTGTCTCTGCTGAAACCCTACAAGAGGCAGTGCTTGAATTATGTGGACATTCTTATCTTTGCCAATTTGGCTATAATTAATAGCATCAGTCTGTGTTTTTACGTCTACTACAAGGCTAACCTTATTGTGAGCAAAAAAGTCGTCGTTGCAGCTCTGCTCTTCCAGCACATTCTGATATTTTTACCATTGATCGTGATGTGTTCATACATATTTTGGCAGTGGAAGTTTGCAAAGTTAGTAATTCTGAAATGTCTAGTGAAAATAGGTAAATGGTTCAGTTTGCCATTTTCCTTTAAAGATCAAGAATTGTACACTGTAATTGCCACCGGTAGCAAAACCGCCAGACATAATCCAGTTCCTTACAAAAGAATGAATTCTCACGATGCTATGGATACATTGTGGGAGAGAGCAGAAGATACCAACAGATACCGTAGACCACGGCGACTGGAGCCAATTAAAGAAGAAAGCGATGACGGTTCACTGAGCGGGAGTCGCACATTGTCTTCTGATTCGACACCGCGTCAATCAACATCAACAGAAGTCTTTTTATACAACAATGAAAAGTATGGAGCTACTGATTCCAGCATAAACTAGTTTTTACATTAAATAGTGTGTGTGTGTATAATATGTATGTACATTTGTGTGCTTGAAATTTGATTTATTTTTTTATTTTTTTATTATAATAATAATAATTAAATTTGCTTTTCAGTGACCTTTGACAGAATGGGGTGGTAAACATGGTGAATGATAGTGACTAAATTAGGCTACTAAGAGTCTGAAACCAATTAAGGAACAGCTCTTTAAAGAAAATGAAAGAAAAAGAAAGAAAGAAAACAATTGACATAGGTAGTGATAAGTACATAATCAAGCTCAAAATAACATTGAAAATATGTTCCCAAAAATATCTCTTATACTAACTAGCTTACAACAACTACTGCTATACTACTACTACAACTAATAATTATTATTTGAAGTAAGCCCAGGGTTAAACTCCAGAAGTTGCGGAGTAGATAAGGTATTATGGTAACAACTGGAAGTCTACGTTTTGTGGTGGCCGCCTCACATCTTGCGGAGAGCGCAACCGCGTGCCACAATCGTCACAACCGCTAAGTGTAAGTGTACCGCGCGCCGAGAGAGAGCCTGCGCTCTAATTACTGTAGTTCTAACTGAAAATTCGCTCTACTTTTGTGACGAGCGATGAGATAATCTGTGGGCGTGGCACTATGGAGTCCCGAGGAGAAAACATGTCTTATACAATATGTATAGTTTATGCCATAGTGTCGCTGCAGTTATCTCTCGGAGAATACGAGCATGTGATCTTTGTAGACAGTGAGAAGGGAAGCAATTCTGTGGATTGCCTGATGTCCAACAACAGAACTGTTTCCTGCCTGGAGTTGAACTGGGTGCTTCAGCAACCAGTGGCTAGGAGAAATTCAACTCATTTAGTGCTGTTTGAAGGCTCTCACACATTATGGGAACCTTTCTCTCCATTTGAAGACCTTGTTTTTCTGGCCATTTCGGGATCGGATTCTATTATTGTCTGTATGCCAGATATCAGCATTGCTTTTACTAATGTCCAAAACATCTTTTTAAGCAACATCACTTTTAAAGAATGTGCATCATTTATAAACTGGCCTACTTTAACCGATAGCTCAGGAGGTATGTTTGTAGGCCTGTTCTTCTACATGTGCAGGAATCTCTCCATGGATCATGTTAATGTGACCAACAGTCCTAATGCCACAGGCATGGCTTTGTTTAACACTGGCGGCACCAATATATTCACTGTATGCGAATTTTCGCACAATTCTGTGACAGGTGCTGGGATTGGTGGAGGAGGCGGTCTGTTGCTATGGACACAGTATGAGCCAATGGAGAATGCTTCAGAGTCCTGTGACACCAAGTACTTAATTACCTCCTGCGTATTTGACTCCAATATAGCCAAAGAATTCAACCAGGCGCATGATTTCCCTGATCCTATTTATCGTCCTGGGTTTGGAGGAGGTGTGGCCATGGTGATTAGTGGTAATACATCTTCTGTGTGGTTGATCATAGACAACAGTACATTTACTAATAATTCAGCCTCTGCCGCTGGTGCGTTGTTTATTGAAATGAGCCACGGTCAAGGAAATATGATTCGCATCAAAGACACCAAATTTCAAAGAAATTTCTGCCCATATTCATTTAATGCGGGGAGCAGTGGTGGAGCAATTTATATTGTAAAAAGTGCGCATCTCGAGTATACACCCTACGTCAGTGAATTTGTGCGTAATCAATGGAGTATGGATAACTGCACGTTAGATAATAACCGGGCAATTCAGGGCGGGGCCGTTGCTATTGCGTGGCCTCTAGAAACAACCGCTAATGTCACTGCTTTTGATTCATCTCACTGTCTCTTCCTAAATAACACAGCTAAATTTGGATCTGCAATGTATTTAGAGCACATATGGAAGAATTCTCGAAATGAAGGGTTAATGGCTGAAGTTAATATTATAGACTGTGAATTTAAGTACAATGCAGAGCATATTATACTTGATGATAGTGATGAGCCAGTAAACATTGGAATTGGAACTGTGAGTATATTTTCAAGTGTGGTCTATTTTTATGGAAATAATACTTTTAAGGAGAATACTGGAACTGCTTTAGCTCTGGCGAATTCCGATGTGATATTTTATACCGGTTATGCCATTTTCTTAGGAAACGTAGGCTTTCATGGTGGTGCCTTAGCATTGTTTCACTCCAGCACTGTCAATTTAGATAGTGGGACGAATATTATGTTCGACAGCAATATGGCCATGACTCGAGGAGGGGCCATGTATGTGTCTTTCCTCTCAGGGCAGCACAAGTACTGTGAGAAGTGCTGCTTTGTGAGGCATTTGAAGTCTCACTTGACTCCAGATGATTGGAACGTGTCTGTTATATTTGTGAATAATACTGATTCAGGTGGAGTATCACCCAATGCTATTTATGCCACCACTCTATTGCCATGCACATTTATGGGGTTGATTAATCAGACGTTTTGCTGGAAAGGCTGGCATTATTATAACTCGAGCATATCGTCACCACAGTTGATGGACTGTCCGACATACATAAACACCGATGTTGGAAACATGGAGTATATAAGCAGCTATGAAGAAGAGGGTTCTATCAAAGCAGTTCCTGGCTGGATGTTTCGTATGCCTCTTGTTGCTACTAACAACTATGATCGAGACGTCATTAACTCCACCATGTTTCTTTTGCGAAACAACTATTCTAATGCAACTTCATACAGCTTCGGTGACCACGCCTCCCTTGCACTGCCAGAAGACATCGCCATCAATTTGACTGTGGAAACCACCGGTCAGCGCATTTGGGATCTTCAATTTTTAGTTAAAATGCAGAATTGCCCGCCTGGATTTAAGATATTTCCCAATGATCCTGATAAGATATGCAAATGTGGTAATAATTACAGGGGAGCTATAAACTGTGACAACAAAGCAAAAATGGCTACTATAGTCAATGGAGTGTGGATGGGAAACTATAGTGGCAGATATTACATTGCTTTATGCCCGGGTGGATTTTGCAGCAAGCAAGGAAAAACACGATTTACTATTCCAGACAACTCAGACGATCTCAATGATGTTGTGTGTGCTAAAAATAGAAGAGGTGTGATCTGTGGGGAGTGTAAAGATGGCTATGGACCATCAGCGGATTACCCCTTGTCCGATTGTGTAATTTGCAACAGCACTAATTTTGCTGCGGATGTTTCCAAATACTTTGCAACTTTATATTTTCCACTTCTGGTGTTTTTCATCGTTCTCATCTTTTTTGACATTCGTCTGACCACTGGACCAGCCAATGCCTTCATTTTCTACAGCCAAGCAGTGAGCACTGTATTCGGGATCAATGCCAATGGTATAATTCCTTTAGGACAATTCACAAGAAATAGAACGGAGTCGTTGGTACTCTCATACAGTATACCATATGGCTTTTTAAACTTACGGTTTATAGAGAGATATTTCCATCCCATTTGTTTTTCCAAAAATATGAATTCGCTTGATATTGTGTTGCTGGATTATGGAATTGCTTTTTTCCCAATCATGGTAATCTTCCTAACTATTCTCTTGCTGAAACTGAAAGAACTGTGTGATGGACATTGGCGCATAGCATCAAAATACTGGCATAGACTAGATAAAGTACACAATGCACTTCTGCCAGCCTTTGCCACATTTCTACTTCTTTCTTATTCGAGAGTAAATAGTATTTCGACAACGCTTATGTCTACCACTCCCCTCATTGATGAAAATGGGTCTGATGTTTATCCATCACGACTTTCCCATGCTGCTCAGTATTCTACTCAAGATAAGCATTACTATAAATATTTCGTTCCTGGAGCTTTCATTTTCTCAACTTTTATAGTTGTCATACCACTTCTGCTGTTAGATTTTCCTCTTCGTTTCATTGAAACTATCATAAGCAGGTCGCCCAGGCTAGCCAAATTCTACCCGTCCGTCAAAATATATATTTTAGTCGATACTTTTCAAGGTTGCTATCGCAAGAATGCACGATTTTTTGCAGGCTTATATTTCTTGCTGAGACTGGCAGTAAATGTAGCTCATGTGTATTTCGACACATGGCTAGGACAATATATATTTCAGCAAATCTTGATGACCGCATTCATCGTTTTGATTGCTCTTGTGAAGCCTTACAAGAGGAAATTTATAAATTATATAGATATTTTGATCTTCACTGACCTGGCTCTAATTAACGCTTTTAGCTTATACTTTTACACACATTTCAACACTGAAACAGCAGTCAATGCTTTGAGCAATGGCCTGTTTTTAGTATTCATTATCCAGTATATTTTAGTGTTTTTACCACTACTTGGAATGCTTGCGTATATCCTTTGGAGTTTGAAATGGTCCAGATATATATTTTTAAAATGTTTGCTTGGAATAGCAAAGTTGTGTTTCCAACCATCATCGCAAAAGTATCAAGTATTATATGAAAATCTCATGGAAAAGAATGCAAAAGAAAATAACAGAACATGAGCATCCGATTTGACAGTTATTATAATCACTATATTAATTGATTTGTTCTACTCATTTGTGTGCAATATTTTTAACAAGTATTGAATTATATTTCTGTATGTAGTTGTAATGCTTCTTAGCAATGCATAAGTAAAACTCTATATAGCTAATAGTTTTTGCTCTCAGTCTTGGCCGCACGACTTGATCATTTGCTCTGCAATTAGAATTATAAGCATACTTTGCATTTGTTTTTGTCATTTTTTTATTATAGAGGGAAGGATTGTAAAATTTGTATTAGCTACATGCTATTAAATTTAGAGTACATTGATAGGTAAGTTTAAAAGTGTGTTGGGCTTCATTTAGAATATACAACGTATATTAATTTGATTATAATCATTGCACAGTTCTCAAAAATAAACATTATAACTATTGATGTGCTTCAACACAAAGGGTGACCAAGCCATTGTGCACAAGTAATTTTTTTTTAATCTGATAAACTAAACCTGATAAAAATTGATTCTTGCCATTCAAGATCTGTGTAAAAACAAACAACTACATTTATGTTCACAACTTCTTTCTCAGCCTTCCTTTACTCATTAGATGTATTCTCTCTCTTTCACAGGCTTTTTAGACAATACAGAATTAAAATTATTTGGGTGCCACCGGGAATCGAAAAAACCCAGTGGCAACCAAATATTCTTAATTCTGTATTTAAAAAGCCTGTGAAAGAGAGAGAATACATCAAAAGAAGGCTGAAAAAAAAATTGTGAAGTGATAAATATGATGAGAACAAAAATTCAATGAATAATAAGAATCTTTGAAAAAAGAGAAATTTCGTTGGTCTGTTGCGAGTGAGACTGTAGCATAGCAGTCAGTACCCCTTAAGTTTAGGTAAATAACATAAATGTATTCTCTCTTTCACAGGATTTTTAAACAATACAGAATTTAAAAAATGTTTGGTCGCCACCGAGAATTGAACCCAGGACCACTTGTATAGCGCACAAGCGCTCTGCCACTGAGCTACGACAACTACCCACCGAACAAACATTCCAATTCCGTATTTATACTGTTAATGTTTGTGGGAGTGCAGACCCAGTCCCTCCCACATGAAGGAAGAGAGAGAAGGATGAAGAAGAAAGAAGAAGACTAAAGAGAAGAGAATAGAACATTTTTGTGTGTGGTGTGATGTGTTAACATTTGTGTGTAGTAATCAGCCCTTGGGCAGGAACAGCCCTTGTGCATGTACTCTGCAGGATATTTATTTGTGCTCATGCGTACAGTGTGTGTGTTGGCTGTGTTGTTCTGGTTGGTTGTTGGCGAGAGGAATATGTATATCAGGCCTCTTGCCACGTGTTGTAGTTCAGTTCAGTACTTGTGATCTAAGAATTATAACCTAAGACATTATTGTCGCTGAACTCTGGTGGCAGCGGACTATAAGCTGTCCACCAAGAGTCTGTTGTGCGAAGGCCTCGAACGTAAGAGCGAGGCCCCCACAGAAAATTGGTGGCAGCGGTGGGATCCGAAGTGGAAGAACTTCCCCGACGGAACTACGAACCGTGGTAGGCTCTGGCGTTAAGACCTTAGCGTTGGAACTACTGCAAACATCCGGTGGGACACGAGAAGGAAGAACTTCCTATCGAGCCACTAGGCGTGTGTAATTCGGACGAAGGAATTCGAACGAAACACAACCTTCCAGCGAAGAACTTCGAAGGGAGACTGGAACCAGACACTTCTTGGGAGACGTCTCGAGGAGAACAAGCCAAGCAAGAGGACTGCGGAACTCGAGCTAAAACCAATCCACGTATAAGGAGCTTCCAGCTGAGGCGGAGGAGCTCATTCAGTGTTGGAGCTGAGGCGGAAGACACAGGAATCCAGGACCACAGACAGTATTGCTGAACCTGAGGGACTGGCATCCATTCCATTGGTGTTGTGTTGTGTTGCGAACGATTTATTGTGATTACCTTTTGTAAACCTCTCTGCGTGCATCTATTTCTAATTGGGTCTTTTGCCCAGTGTGATCATTGTGTTTTCTTTTTGTACAGGTCTGTTCAGAGGGCGAGTACACTCTCCCTCCCATGACGGATCAGGTGGCTGGTGGGAAGAAGCGGACGGTTCGGCGTGCGCCAACGGCGGACAGCGAGGATACTTACCGGCCGTCACATCTTCCTCCAAAGGGTGTTTCACGGTCGCCGTACCCAAGTAGATCTCGGGACGGGGTGCATTACCCTGACGAGGGGGGTTCGGAGGTGAGCCATTTGTTGGTAGAGGAAGTAAAGGAGGGGAGTAGAGAAGAGGAAGGTCAAGGAAGAGAGGAATTAGTACAGAAGACAGGATCAAATTCAGAGGAGAACATGGCGATGGGAAGAGAGTCTGAGGTTGACAAATTGCTGAGGTACATGGCGGATAAGGAAGAGCGTGAGGCAGCCAGCAGGGCTGAGGCAGATAAAGCTAGGCGGCTGGAGATGTTAGAGCTGTTGAGTAAGTTGAGGGAGAACAATGAGGATAGAAGTAGAGCTGAAGAGGCTAGAAGGCGAGAGAGAGAGGAGGATAACAGGGAGAGGAGAGAATTGCAGGCAGAGAAGCTAAAGGTGTTGGGAGTGTATAATGATGGAAATGAGTTGTTGGGGTATCTCAACAAATTCGAGAGAATAATTTCCGAGTGTGGAATCGGTAGGGGTAGGTGGGCAGAGAGGCTGTTTCCTCGCCTGCCAGAACGTTTATGTAATAGAATATCAGGGTTGAGAGATGATGGGGCTGACTATGATGAGGTTAAGAGGGTCCTCTTGAAGACTGTGGGAGAGACGAGTCTCACCTACGGTCATCAGCTCTTTGAGTTGACAGGAGAGGCCCTTAAGACCAAATCGGTGTCTGAAGTAGTGGAAGTGATAGAGAAGGTATGTAGGGGTGTCCTACAGGGGTGCAGTACGCTGGAGGAATGTGTTGGGGCGTTAGCTGCAGCACTCACCAGACGAGTTATACCACCTGGGGGCAAAGCGTTCTTGGAGGGTAAGAAACTCAGTAAGCTAGAAGACATAAGAGATGCATGGGAGACGTGGATATCTGGGAGGATGAAAGGGAATTTTTACAAGGTGTTGGGAAGCAGTATTGATAGTGGGAGCAAGAGCTTTAGAGATAGTGGAGTCAGGAGTCAGGGAAGTGTGTCGAGCGATAGAGGCAGCTTTATGCCGAATTGTTTTAATTGTGGCGAAAGGGGCCACAGGGCCTTTGAATGCAGGAAGGGCAAATCGGGTGGGTCGAGTGTCAATAGTAGGGCTACAGGTGGGGTTGTGACTTGCTTTACATGCAACAAGCAGGGCCACCGCAGCCCTGACTGCCCGAGTAAGAGAGTGGGAAGTGCGGTTAAGAAGGAGAGTAATGGGGGTAGAGTGTTGAAGATTATAGTAGGGGCAAAGAGGGGTAATATGGCTAAGGGCGTTGTGAATGGCAAGGAGTGTAGTGTGTTGATAGACTCAGGTGCAGAGATAGGAGTTATTCCTAGGTCTCTAGTGACCAAGGATAGCTTGGAGTGTGGCCGGGTACATATAGCTGATGTACATGGCAACACAAAGACCCATGATAGCACAGTGGTGAATTACAAAATTGGAGGGTTGGAGTTTGCTAGGTTGGCCGTGATAGACGATAGAATAGGGGACGATGTCGTGAGCATCGTGCCCTTTGACGTAACCAACCAAACTGAGAGCGAAGCCTTTAGGGGTGCTATTGAAGAACATAAGGGTAGTGTGATGAGGAGGTCTGAGAGTAAGGCCGTGAATGTGTTGACCAGGAGTCAAGCTCGGGAGGAAGAGCAACTAGACGCCTGTGAGGATGATGCATTAGTTTCTGAGTGGAGGGTGATTGAGCCAGTTGAGGACGTGCAAGGATCGGGTAGCCGGAAATCCGAGGTAGGCGAGACTGAGGTTGAAGCTGACCCTTCCTTGGCGACCGAGAGCACGAAGGGAAAGGAAGACGAAGGTGTGCCAGTGGAACTAGATAGAGTAGACGTAAGTGAGGAGAAGATTGAGAGAGAAGTGAGAGGGTTAGCTAGTGAAGTAGGTCCAGTGAGAGAAGGCAAGGATGGGGAAGAGTTTAGGAAGGAGTTAAGGGAGGATGAGAGTTTGCGAGAATGGAGGGAGTTAGGCGAAAAGAAGGAGAGGGGATTCGTGTGGAAGAAGGGTGTCTTGGTTAAGGGTCAGTACGTAGCTTGGGATGAATTCAGGGACGTACTAGTGGTACCAAAGGGCTTTAGGAAGAGGATCTTGGTGTTAGTGCATGATAAGGGGGGTCATTTAGGTAGTGAGAAAGTGGCAAGGATGATAGCCAGATATTTTGTGTGGCCAGGTATGAGTAAGGATGTATGTGAACATTGTGGGACGTGTGGGCTATGCCAGGTGCGTAGCAAGCACAAACCCAGGAAGGCTCCAGTGGTGGAGAGGCCTGTGTTAACGGAGCCTTTCGAGTCCGTAGCGGTAGACTTGGTGGGACCCCTGCCCAAAGGGAAGGGTGGGTGTAGGTTCCTCTTAACATACGTTTGCCTAGCTACAAGATGGCCTGAAGCGGTGCCTCTTAGGAGCATCACCGCTAAGGCCGTAGCAGAAGGTCTGTGGGCTATCTTCTCCAGGACCTCTATCCCGGAGAGGATGCTATCGGATCAAGGGAGCCAGTTCTGTGGGAGGGTAGTGAGAGAGTTATGTAGTTTAGTGGGTATAGAGAAGATGAGGACTTCGCCGTATCACCCTGAAACGAACGGGGCGGTCGAGCGAATGCATGGTACGTTTAAAGGGATATTAGGAAAGTGTGTGAGCGAGGGTGTAGACTGGGTAGGACAGGTGAACTTTGTGCTGTATGTGTTGAGGCAAATGCCCCATGCAGATAGCGGGTTCAGCCCATTCGATTTAGTATTCGGATATAGGGTTAGAACGCCCTTGGATGCGCTGTATCACGGGTTGTACGAAGTAGATAGTCAGAAGCTAAATGTGTGTGAGTGGGTGAGGTGTATGGCTGAGAGGTTAGAGAGAATGAGGGAGTGTGCTGCTGTAAAGATGGTGAAGAGCAAGCAAAGTAGGTTGAATTATGCGAATAGAGGGTGTAAGTTAAGAGAGTTTAAGGTAGGACAGTTAGTATTGTATAGGGTGCCAGGCATGCAAAGCAAGCTGGCTGACTCGTGGGAAGGTCCGTATAAAGTGAGAGAGAGAATGGGAGAGGTAAATTACAGAATTGGGAAGGTAGATACTGAGAAGCATGCTAAGGTAGTGCACGTTAACTGTTTAAAGGAATACAAAGAGAGGTTGGAAGTGAATAGGATAGATGTAGTGTTAGAAGAGGGAACGAGTGAGAGAAATGTACTGAGTGGTGAATGTGAAGGTTATGTGGAGTCTGAATTGGAAGAGTTGTTGAGCAGGTATGAGTGTTTGTTTGTGGGGAAGCCGGGTTGCACTGGTCTGGTGCAACTGAAGATCGATACGGGTAGTTCTCCACCGATTAGGCAGACGCCTTACTCGGTGCCGCTAGGTGTAAGAGAGGACGTTAAGAGAGAGTTGGAACTGCTGGAGAGGAGTGACATAATCGAAAGGAGTTGTAGTCCTTGGGCTTCTCCCCTGGTGCCAGTCAAGAAAAAGGATGGTGGCATCAGGCTGTGTGTAGACTTCAGAAGAGTAAATACCGTCACTGTCCGGGAACCTTATTATATACCCGGCTTTGACGAAATGGTCGAGAGAGTGGGTGTTGGTCGGGTGCTATCCAAACTAGACTTGGAGAAAGGGTTCCACCAAGTTGTGGTAGATGTGGAGGACAGGATGAAGACAGCGTTCGTCTGTCCGTTTGGTAAATTTCAATTCAAGAGGATGCCATTCGGACTGACAAACGCACCGTCTGTCTTCCAGCGTCTAATGGATATGGTATTGAAGGATTGCTGGGAGTACGCTCGAGTCTATATTGATGACGTGTTGGTGGTGTCGGAGAGTTGGAGGGTACATTTGAGGCAGTTGGAGGAGGTTTTCGAGGCGTTGAAGGTGGCAGGGTTGACGGTTAAGAGAAAAAAATGTGTATTTGGGAAGAGGAAATTGGAGTTTCTGGGCCACCTTGTTGGGGATGGTGTAGTCTCTGTTCCTGAGGCTAGGGTGCGAGCGATCTTGGAGCACCCAAAACCGAGGAGTCGGAAGCAATTAAGAGGCTTCCTGGGGCTGGTGGGTTTCTATCGTCGGTTAGTCCGTGGCATTCACCGTTGGACTGCCGTTTTGACGCCCCATACGTCTGGTCCAGGGAGTGGGAGGGTTATGTGGACGAACCCGATGGACGAGGCTTTCCGTGAGTTATGTGTTTGTTTGTCTGATTCTGTTGTGTTGTGTGTTCCTCAGAAGGAGGATTGTTTTATGTTGGAATGTGATGCCTGTGGATCGGGTGTCGGTGCGGTGCTGTCTGTGCAGAGGGATGAGGAATGGAGACCGGTGGCTTTCTTCTCCCAACAGTTGAAGGGGGCTCAGCAACGTTACAGCGCTCAGGAGCTTGAGTGCTTGGCAGTAGTGGAGGCAGTGCGCCACTTCGCTTACTTCCTCTACGGGAAGAGATTTACGATTCTGACTGACCACCGTAGTTTGGAGTCGCTAGCGGCCGGCAAACAATGTAACAGGAGGGTTCACGGGTGGGCTCTAAAGCTGGCAGAATTTGATTTTATCATCAAGTATAGAAGTGGAAAGGATAATGTAGTGGCGGACACCCTGAGCCGGTGCTATGAGGATGAAGAGGGGAAGGAGAGATTTCAAGAGGAGGGGGGAGATGTGGGAGTGCAGACCCAGTCCCTCCCACATGAAGGAAGAGAGAGAAGGATGAAGAAGAAAGAAGAAGACTAAAGAGAAGAGAATAGAACATTATTTGTGTGTGGTGTGATGTGTTAACATTTGTGTGTAGTAATCAGCCCTTGGGCAGGAACAGCCCTTGTGCATGTACTCTGCAGGATATTTATTTGTGCTCATGCGTACAGTGTGTGTGTTGGCTGTGTTGTTCTGATTGGTTGTTGGCGAGAGGAATATGTATATCAGGCCTCTTGCCACGTGTTGTAGTTCAGTTCAGTACTTGTGATCTAAGAATTATAACCTAAGACATTATTGTCGCTGAACTCTGGTGGCAGCGGACTATAAGCTGTCCACCAAGAGTCTGTTGTGCGAAGGCCTCGAACGTAAGAGCGAGGCCCCCACAATGTTCTAGCTCATATTCATCTAGGTATATAATTCAGTCCATTTATTTATAAAAATAGCTGCAGTATGTACTATGACAATTAATTGTAGCCAATAAAATATGGAATTACTTTCTTACCTCAAATTTTCCAAATAGCTAGCTAATGGTAGCTTAAAATAAGCCATTCTAATTATGCAGGAGAAACTGGGGGGGAGAAGGGGGGTGGGGGGCTAAATGCTGTTAAACAGGCATGCTAATTGCTTTAAGTGTTTTTCTTTAGTTAAGCAATAGCAGTAACATGCCACATTTTTGACACACACAACATACCACACACACACACACACACACACACACACACGCACACTCACTTGTGCACTGGATATGCCATCAACCCCTAATTCTAATATAGTCGGACCTTCTGAAAAACGGAAAACCACGATACAGCAGACAAACACAGAACTACGGATGGATTTCCTATTGAAAATTGCATATTAGGAAAAGAAAGTTCCAGTGGAAGCTAATCCTGTAATAAGGAGATAGTGAGTGAACGATATAACATAGCTACAATTGCAAATGACTTTTTAAAAGCTGGCCTACTATTAGCGAGTGATAGCACGGGTAACCTGAGCTATTAGGGATCAATAGCACTTGTAAAGCAATTGAAATAGCACTCGGCTTCACCTCGTACTCACATTACTCGTGCTATTAATCCCGAATAGCACGGTTACCCGTGCTATTACTCATACTAATTATGTCAATTTTTTTTATTAAGTACATTTACACAATTCAAACCCCACCCTATACTGTAGTGAGGCAAATGTGACCTCTTGATTGGACACTTTAAAATTGCTTTCTACACCCATGTATTGTTACATAATATACTTTAGCTTGTTCATGCAAAAAAGTAAATAGTAGTTGACCATAATATATACAGAATTACACGCTTACCTCGATAACTTCTGTAGTATCCAATTTAAGCCATTCTGACTACCTCAATTACCAGTAACTGGTAAACAAGCTTGCAGCTCTACCAAAAAACATAGCCAGAGATATTTTTGTAATTTTAGCTAACAAATGAAACTACATACTTACCTTAGATTCTCCCAAGTAATGGTGGCTTCCTTCATTTAGCAACTCTGACTACCAGTGACTCTCGACAACCAACGAGCGGCATTTAGCAGCCCCCCAAAAAGACGAGGTTGTTTTCAAATTACGTTTGGTAAAGGGTTTCAATGCCATAGTAACCGTTCGCAGTAACTTTTTGGGACTTGAAAAGCAAACTTTTCGTATCTCACAATTTGGAGCCCAAGTTTCAAGTAAGACTTGCTTAAAGCTGAGAAAAAAGTGGGGGTCAAGCCTAAAAAGCCTTGTTTTTAGGGGGGAAATGGCACCCGTGCGCGCTTTTAAAGGGCATACATACCGTCCATACATACATATATACACTAGTGGTGTGCTTGAGCACAAATGGCGAGCGAGCCTGCTAGTTATGTGACAGTATTGTTACTATGTTTTAGCTAAGTTTATGCAAAAACTATAATAGCAGTTATGACCTTTTATTTCAGCAAACCAATACATACTTAATAACTCTCTTACCTGATTAATGGTAACTCCTGTAATATCAAACATCAGCCATTCTGATAACCTCAATTACCAGTAACTCTTGAACAAGCTCTCAGCTACGATAAAAACAACAACAACAAGCCAGTGTTATTATTTGTAATTTTAGAAAACAAATATGAAGTTACTACTTACCTCAATTTCCTGAGTATTGGTAATTTCTGTAGTATCCAATTTAAGTTACTTTGACTATTAGAATTACCGTGAATTCTTGACAACAAGCTCTCAGCTAACAATAACAAAAGACAATCAATTTTAGTACACAATTAATACAAAATTACTTTCTTACCTCATTTTCTTGAGCAGTGGTAGCCATTCTGACTATTTGAATTTACCTGACAACAAGCTCTTAGCTACATAAAAGAAAGGCCAGAGTTATTTTTTGTATATTTAGCTAACAAATATGGAGTTACGTACTTACCTCAGCTTCCCTCGAGTAATAGTAACCTACTTAGCATTAATATTACGGCATTCGGACTACCAATGGCTCTTGACAACCAACAATCGGCACTTCATATCCCCCTAAAACAGCGAAGTTTTGAAATTAAGTTTGGAAAAGGGTCTTCAATGCCATAGTAACCGGTCGCAGCAACTTTTTGTGTCCTGAAAAACAAGCGTTTTCGCTGGAATTATCTCACACTTCGGAGCTTAAGTTTAAAGTAAGGCTTGCTTAATGCTGTTGTTTCTAAATAAACTGGGGTCAAGCCTAAAAAGCCGTGTTTTTAGGAGAAAAAAGTTCCCCACGCGCGTGTTTAAAGGTCATACGTACCATCCATACATGTACATATTATATACATACTAGTGGTGTGCTTGAGCACAAATGGCAAGCGAGCCTGCTATAGTTAGGTAACATTACTAGTGGTGTGCTTGAGCACAAATGGCGAGCGAGCCTGATAGTTAGGTAACATTATTGTTACTATGTTTTAGCTTAGTTCATGCAAACACCATAATAGCAGTTATGACCTTTTATTTCAGCAAACAAATAGAAAATCACTCTCCTACCTGATTTGTCAACTTTTGTAGTATCAAACATCTGCCATTCTGATAATCTCAATTACCAGTAACTCTTGAACAAGCTCTCAGCTAGGATAAAAACAACAACAACAAAGCCAGTGTTATTATTTGTAATTTTAGCCAACAAATATGAAAGTACTACTTACCTCAATTTCCTGAGTATTGATAACTTCTGTAGTATCAAATTGAAGTTACTTTGACTACCTGAATTACCGTGAATTCTTGACAACAAGCTCTCAGCTACAAAAACAAAAGATATTCAATTTTAGCACACAAATACAAAATTACTTTCTTACCTCATTTTCTTGAGCAGTGGTAACTTCCGTAGTACCAAATTTGAGCCATTCTGACTATTTGAATTTACCAGTCACTGTTGACAACAAGCTCTTAGCTACAGAAAAGAAAGGCCAGAGTTATTTAGCTAACAAATATGGAATTACGTACTTACCTCAGCTTCCCTAGAGTAATAGTAGCCTCCTTAGTTTTAATATTACGGCATTCTGACTACCAATGGCTCTTGACAACCAACAATCGGCATTTCACATCCCCCCTATAACGGCAAAGTTTTGAAATTAAGTTTGGAAAAGGGTCTTCAATGCCATAGTAACCGGTCGAAGCAACTATTTGTGTCCTGAATAACAAGCGTTTTCGCCGGAATTTTCTCACACTTCGGAGTAAGTTTAAAGTAAGGCTTGCTTAATGCTGTAGTTAGGGTCAAGCCGTGTTTTTTAGAAAAAAGTACCCTGCGCGCGTTTAAAGGGCATACGTACCATCCATCCATACATACATAATACATACTAGTGGTGTGCTTGAGCACAAATGGCGAGCGAGCCTTAACATAAAACTAAGTATTGTTACTATGTTTTAGCTCAGTTCATGCAAACACTATAATAGCAGTTATGACCTTTTATTTCAGCAAACAAATACAAAACCACTCTCTTACCTGATTACAGTGGAACCTCTCTACAAAGGGACTCTGAAGAACAACTTGACTCTTAACAACAGCCAGCATAAATGGAACACAGTGATCTACTACAATAAAAAATAAACTCTGAAAGCAGCCAAACTCTCTACAAGGATCAAAAGACTTGACCCCAAGCATGGCCTTTGTAGAGAGGTTCCACTGTAATGGTAACGTTTGTAGTATCAAACATCAACCATTCTGATAATCTCAATTACCAGTAACTCTTGAACAAGCTCTCGGCTATGATAAAAAAATAAACCAATGTTATTATTAGTAATTTTAGCCAACAAATATGGAATTACTACTTACCTCAATTTCCTGAGTATTGATAACTTCTGTAGTATCAAATTGAAGTTACTTTTTACCGTGAATTCTTGACAACAAGCTCTCAGCTACAAATACAAAAGACAATCAATTTTAGCACACAAATACAAAATTACTTTCTTACCTCTTTTTCTTGAGCAGTGGTAACTTTTGTAGTACCAAATTTGAGCCAATCTGACTATTTGAATTTACCAGTCACTGTTGACAGCTCTTAGCTACAAAAAAGAAAGGCCAGCGTTAATTTTGCATATTTAGCTAACAAAATATGGAATTACGTACTTACCTCAGCTTCCCTCGAGAAGTAGTAGCTTCCTTAGCATTAATACTACGGCATTCTGACTACCAATATGGCTCTTGACAACCAACAATCTGCACTCCGTATCCCCCCATAAAACTAGTCTGGCTGACCAGACCCTTCAGCGGTTGTGGAGGGATTTGTT
>WLWD01000972.1_pt1 | contig 26948 bp, 19 predicted proteins | sample 6712731 | NCBI WGS metagenome assembly WLWD01 (sample SAMN12718690, study PRJNA576275) | sponge metagenome | isolation source: marine sponge | host: Mycale hentscheli | place: New Zealand: South Island, Marlborough, Capsize Point | collected 2014-11-01 | reverse complement strand
TTCCCCCTCCATATCATCCACCACTCCCCCTCCATATCATCCACCACTCCCCCTTCATAACATCATCCACACCCCCTCCATATCATCCACCACTCCCCTTCATATCATCCACAACTCCCCCTTCATATCATCATCCACTCTCCCTCCATATCATCTAAGGTGTGTGTGTGTGTATGTGTGTGTGTGTGTGTATGTATGTGTGTGTTTGTGTATGTGTGTGCATGCGTGTGCGTATGTTTTAGCCAGGAAGTACTTGTACTTTTCGTCCTTTATTTTTATAGTGGGAGGACTCATCAGCTGGCCCCACCGCAGCTCTCCTGGTTTTGATTTGAGAGCAATATCTTTTTTTATTGCTAAGAAATAAATTTTTTTACCAGGAACACTAATCCCTAATTCTGGCAACCCAGCACTTATACCTGACCAACCTGGAGGACCATAAAAATTGTCATTCACTTACTATTTTGGCTAGATTGAACTAATTTAGCCTGGTTTTTTTTTTCTTTTCTTTTTTTCATCAAAATCTGAATGAGACCATTCGGATTTTTTGACAACAACAATTATCCCTGACCAGAGCACTTGGCTCTCACACATCAACCCACAAGTTCTTGAGGTAGTATCTCTTACTGTTGTTGATAAACCACTGGTGCTGCAAAAGAAAGGTTTTTTTTTGTCAATGCATAATACACTTTCAAATAGTTTAAATTTACCTCCTCAATAGCAAATTTGAACGGTTGTGTAGCATTCTTTATTATTCATTTTAATTTTTTTTTAATTATGAGATGAATATAATAAATAATATCAGGATGGCAAACGTTATGAGGAAATGTGAACATTTGATTTATTGTGCAGTTCATGGGACAGATAGGATATGCATCAGTCTGTCCTCCTCAACCACAGTGGTGGTGCCTTCAACTGTGACAGATCCTGCTAGTCATTTTCTGTGGACATGTCCTCACATGTGGGCATCAACTTAGTGGCTGGTGGGTGGGGCTCACGTGGCAAGGACTTGGACGTAGTAGAAGTTCTACTCAACGACCATTGGACGACTGCAGACTCACTGGACCCTTGCGAGTTTATATGACTCCCACTCAATAGATTACTTCAACAGCAACAGTAGTGACCTAGATAGTGATGCATTTCTAGAAGAGAACTCTGTTGATGATGTAGATGGAGCTCTGTAGACTGTTTAATTTTTTTTTTCTGACAGTCAAATTTTCCCTCATTGCTATTGTTCTTTACACTGCATGCTTCAATTGTTTATTATGGCAAAGAAAGTTGGCTTGGTCTGGTTCAGCTGATTGACTAGAGTTTATGACCAGAAGTGTTTGAGTTTGTGGATATGTTCATTGTTAGCCCATTAAGTGTTCAATTTGGGAGAATGTGCTTGTATTTGCTAGCTGATTAGCTCTAACAAAAGCTAATTGAAGCTATCAACATCAATAGTTGTGATAAAACTAACAGATTGTATATAATATATATACAAGCTTTAAAATGCAACACCTTTCATTGCAAATAAATCCACCAGACCTCTTTATTCCTTAAATCTATATTTTTATCTTGCTTCTTATCATTGATAAATTCCTTTTATTAGGAGACAATATGTATGCTGATCAACTCAGTAGCAATCAGAATTCAGGGGAGATAATTACCTACGAGAGTTTGAAAATCAGCAGTACGGCAGCTGTCGGGCAGGACATTAGCAACAAACAAGGGAATCCGTTAGAAACTGACAGAAACACTAAATAACATTCCATGTCCATTTTTTGCATATCAACAAGAACACAAAACATATGTTCCACATAATTGTAAAGGTGCCTGGAGCGCCTGTTGACTTTTCACTCATATATATATGCTTAGTTATTGCACCGTTGTTCAGTTGTACCAACCCAGTGTTTCGTGTGCTTCTCCCCTGTACTCTGTTGTTTCCTGAATTAAAGTTCTTTAACTGACTTATTAGGGAAAGGCTATCCTGGGCACTAGCTGCGTACACTTCAAGGGCCACAACTCTGGTGGCAGCAACTGAAACATCCATCAGTGGAGGAGTAGCTACTATATCCTGCTTACTCCCTTTCCAACTCCAACACAAACCCCCACAGCAGCCATTATCAGGAGTAGTTCTTGGACGTAGTAGAAGTTCTACTCAATGACCATTGGACGACTGCAGACTCACTTCCTTCTTCATGCGTGTTAGCTCAGACAAAGAGGACATGCTATCATAGTCCACAAGAAATGTGTCTTATTCTCCTCACGTGGCGAGGACTTGGACGTAGTAGAAGTTCTACTCAACGACCTTGGACGACTGCAGACTCACTTCCTTCTTCATGCGTGTTAGTTCAGACAAAGAGGACATGCTATCATAGTCCACAAGAAATGTGTCTTATTCTGATCATCACCACCAGCAGTTCAAAGACAGAAGAAGAATTCAATATATTCTACAACAATATGACAACCAAACTCAGTTATATATTTAGCTACCTATTTCATTCTAAATAAAATTTCCATAAAAATCTGGCACTGAACTTACATCGATGAAGTGGCCACTTCCTACTCTAGATCTGACAAAAGTTAAAAGCAATCTACCAGCAAATTCACTTTCTTTTCCACTTACATTGATCCTGGTCTTCTACTACACTGATGCATTTCTGACTATGCAGGCCCGTAGCCAGGATTTTTTAAAGGGGGGTTACTTGAACTAATTTATACATAACCACACCCATTTAATAGGAAAGTAACCACACCCACTTAATACCACACCTGTTTTATTACCACATAGCTACTCCACACCCAGTTAATAGCCACATAGCCACACTTGCTTAATAACTACTTAACTACAATTGAAATAATTAAGTTGCAACTGATATCATGTTAGTAGTGATAATTAGAAATTAAATAATAAACTTGCTTTTTCCAGTTTACGTGGATGCTTTTGTATAAATGTTTTTCTTTTAAATTGAACTGAAGTTCAAAGACCATGCAGGTGCTCAGCTTTAAGAAGTCCGTAATATAAGTTCCATAAATTCTCGGCCTTTGATGGCCTTCTAGTGGAAACACAACTAAAAAGAACAAACTGATACAATGTTTATATAGTGAACAGAGTGTGAGATGCTGAAAACAAGAAAAAACAAAAAGGAGACAATCAAGAAATTTCAGGGTCAAGGCTGCAGAGGGAGCAGCCTATACAGAAGAAAGTGTTACTAGTTCTGAGCTAAACAACCTGTGAGAGAGTACATGGGTTTTGACAATGTATGTTTGTGTGTGTGACTCATGACATATGACTCCAGAGAAAAAGACTTTTGGTGGCTTAAAATTAGAAATAAATTAAAGTGGTCAATTAAACTTAATGAATTAAAATATTAAAGGGGAGAATGAATGGCCTTCCTGCGGGTGCCTCTTCGGCCTTCGAGGGCCCCCGCAGGAAGGCCATTCATTCTCCCCTTTAATATTTTAATTCATTAAGTTTAATTGACCACTTTAATTTATTTCTAATTTTAAGCCACCAAAAGTCTTTTTCTCTGGAGTCATATGTCATGAGTCACACACACAAACATACATTGTCAAAACCCATGTACTCTCTCACAGGTTGTTTAGCTCAGAACTAGTAACACTTTCTTCTGTATAGGCTGCTCCCTCTGCAGCCTTGACCCTGAAATTTCTTGATTGTCTCCTTTTTGTTTTTTCTTGTTTTCAGCATCTCACACTCTGTTCACTATATAAAACATTGTATCAGTTTGTTCTTTTTAGTTGTGTTTCCACTAGAAGGCCATCAAAGGCCGAGAATTTATGGAACTTATATTACGGACTTCTTAAAGCTGAGCACCTGCATGGTCTTTGAACTTCAGTTCAATTTAAAAGAGAAGCAAAATGTCTAGCTATGAATATCATTAATTTCAAAGGGGGGTTACTGGTAACCCCCAAAAACCCCCCCTGGCTACGGGCCTGCTATGCACTGCCTTTTTACAACTGGACAACACCAAAGACTCCTCCCTAATTTGAAAATTTGATGAATGTGAGTGTGTGTGGTACACTACTACTATTATTCTGTGGAGATGTTGTAGACAACCCATGTTTGTGGTGGGAACTGGGAGGAGTCTGAAGGGGGAGAGGAGCCATAAGCTACATGCCACAAATGCAGGTTCAATGGACCAATGTATGGTTCTGTGAGCTGAGCTAGCAACTCCTCATCAGGAGTATTTTACACAGTTTGAGATCAGAACAAACCAGTATGACTAAAATGCTGAATAGCACGAGTAGCCTGGAATAATCTTCAGAGTAACCTCTGTGGTCTGAATGTACACCAGCTTAGCATTATATTTGTAAACTAAGCAGCTGAGATAGCTGTACCTGTGAAAGTTACAGCATCAGTTAACTGAAGTGACAGTGCAGAATTCTTGTAATTTTAATAATTAATAATTACCTAAACTGGCAGAAGTTATTCAACAATAACCAAACTGAAAGTTAGCACATGTTCAGCTGGTCATGCTTTGATAGTCTGGGGCCCCCCATATCATCCATCAATCACCCGCCACATTGTCCACTACTCTCCCTCCATATTTTCCACCACTCTCCCCTCCATATTTTCCACCACTCCCCCTCCATTTCCACCACTCCCTCTCCATATCATCCACCACTTCCCCTCCACATCAAAATGAATAAGGCTTATTCCATAACAAAATAAGGCTTATTCCATAACAAAATAAGGCTTATTTGGTAACAAAATAAGGCTTATTTCGCAGCCAAATAAGGTAGCAGAAGAAAGCTTATTTGGTAGCTAAGTAAGGCTTATTTGGTAGCAAAATAAGTTTTATTTGGTAGCAGAAGAAAGCTTATTTGGTAGCTAAATAAAACTTATTTGGTAGCAGAATAAGTTATTTTGACGCATAATAAGGGGATGAATTTTGAAACAATCGGCTTGCCATACGCACGCGTGTATACCAACTATACTTGCTGGTGTGGAAAAGTTCCGTTTAATTTTTACTTCCTGTAGTGGAAAAATTTCCAGAACCAGGTGAATAATAAAATAATAGAGAATGTTGGAACACCCCATTTTGGAAAGCAGTCTACTTTAGTCTGTAAGCAAGTTATGGCAACAAGGCGGCCGCAAGTTCGTATTGAGGTGAGCACATAGCACGTAGCCACTCTGCTAGCTGATTACTAGATCAAGTGTTGTTGTTTTTTGCTTAGTTACTAGATCTGTTGTATGTTACTAGACCCAATGTTTGTTTGTTAGATCCAGTCTTCACTAGCCCACTGTTTGTATAGATAACTTTTGCAAAAGGGTCGAAAGAAGGGAAAACACTGCTACCTATACACATGCTAGTCTGGCATAACCAGACCCTTTACCTACCTCAACACAGGTCTGATCAAATGCAATAAAGTGACTTGTTCAGGTTCCCCAAGTTAAGTGGGGAAAACAGCACTAGAATATTGTATAGTGGTTGTGGATATTAAGCTGAGTCAGCAGAACAAGTGGCCCTATTGCATTTGACCACACCCTTTCCCCGCAATGCGGTAGGTAAAGGGTCTGGCTACACCAGACTACACACATGCCATAATTTCAAGTACATATAATCCTTTCAACAACTGGAATAATAGAAAAAGAGAAGTTAAGGTCTGAGCATTCGAAAAAGGGCATCATAAACTGGAAAAATAGAGGGAAATTAAGTCAGAGATGCTCATAAGAATAGTAACAACTGGAAAAGAGAGGGAAACTAATGTCTGAACATGCTCACTGCAAATGCACTGGCAACTGGAAAAATCAGAAAAAATTCCCTCTCTCTTTTTTCAGTTGCTAGTGTTTTTTTTCAGGATAATTAGACAAGACTATCCCTCTCTTTTTGCTATAGTTTGTACATACTTTACTCTAGCCATTTAAAGTCTAGTTTGTTCCAGAAAAATGGTAAATTGTGTGTTTATGACACAAAAGCACAACATACATTTGTTGTAATGTTATTTTTTTCTGTTTTTTTTTGTTTCTTTGTTGTTTTTTGCCATTGTTATGCTTGTTATTGTTTTATTTACAGTTTCTTACAATATGTACTGAATTTGTATTTGGGATATATTTGTATGATTGTGCATTTTTATAAGAAGATTATGTTTTTTGTCATTTTTTAAATGTATATGTTCATGTGTTTGCATTTTTATAAACAACAACAGGTGTCTTTCGAAAAGAAAAAAGCTATTTTTTTTACAATTTTTTATTATTTTTGTTTTGTCTAAACAGTTGGTGGTACATGAAAAATTTTAACAGTCAAGTTCACATTTCTGTTGATTTACTGCTAATAGCTAGAAACACTTTCACAGCTATATCTACAATCTAGGCCTTGTACTATCGTCTAAATTCTATAGGGGTCATGCGATATAGCTTGCACAATAAAAAAAATGACTTGCTTCAATTAAGCAGATTGACTGGAAATTTGCTGAACTTGCTCCTCTGACAGGTCCCTACTTCTTAGGCTTTCTACCAGCTACAGTTGGGTCTCTAGAAGTAAGAATATCTAAGCCAATGATGGCCCCAATATTTAAAATAGCATAATTTTTTTACATTCCTAGAAGTAAGGCATTTGGTAAACAGTGAAGATTAAAACATTAACGTAGTCAAACCTAAAGACTATATTTTATCAACTGCCCTATCGTTTTGTTGTAGGTTTTTCTACTACAGCTCCTTCTGTGCAAAAAAAAAATTGTTCTACTGAACAAAATTGAAAACCTTTTTTTTTCTGGTGCCTGCTGTACATTATTTTAGCACAGGAAGAGACTGCACCTTCTCTTATTATGTGTTTGTGTGTTTGGAATTCATGTCGTTATTTGTGTTTGTGTTTGTGTGCAAATATTTACACATTGTACCAGTTGTATATATGTGTGTTTATTTATTTGTCAATTTCTCAGCGCTTTTTCCTATTTCATATATTAAAATATATTATATTTAAATCATTGTGTGAGAAAGTGTATGTTTGTGTGTTAGCATTCATAGAGTTGCTGTTGTATCATATGTTAACATTTCTGTAAATTTATAGTGAGTAAATTGGTATGTTTGTGTGTTTTTCCATGATTTTAATTACAGTATTGTTGTTTAATTGCATTTCATATGTATTTATTTATTTAAAGTTGTGCAGAATGTTTAGAAAGCGTATGTATTGCCGTTATAGGAATAAATTTGTTTGTGTGTTTGTTTTTAAGATATTTGTAGTCTTATATAAGTTCACTTGTGTGTTTGCATGTTAAAGTCTCATTTAAATAGCACTTAGTGCTGTTTATTTGTTAGTTTATCATTTCATTTTTGTATTTATTTATTTGTATTTAGAGAGGTCTCCATCCTCCAGTCTCACTTCACTGGGAACACTGCCATACCTGGAGTAAGGATGTCGTGCCTGTACAATGTGTAGTACTACATAATTAATTGCTGGTTATGCATTATGATTATCACACACTTCACATCTCTACTGACCTTCACTCATGGACTACTACTCGTGCACCATATCAATTTTCATCCCTAACTACCTACCAGTCTAAGTTTGTATTGGTTGGTGGAAGTCATCTCTCCACTGGCGAACCCACTAACTCTCTGTTGACTAGTACTACTGGTCTAGACTGGAAGCCATCGCTACGTGCCATGCCTACTCATCGTTCCTGGCCATCATCAGTTAGTGGAGGATCACCAGAGGTCCTGGTCGTGGCTGGTGGGCGTGCCTCTAGTGGCTACGAGTTGGACATAGTGGAAGTTCTACTCAATGACCATTGGACGACTGCAGACTCACTTCCTTCTTCATGCTGTGACATGCGATCAACATTCCATGAAGGCAACTTCTACTTCACAGGAGGAGAGGACAAGGAAAAGATTCTATTTATATGTAGTTTAGAGTCTCTCATAGCATCTGCTAGTAATAGCAGGACAAGAAGACAAATTATATTATGGAGGACAGTAGCCACACCTACTGACATCTTCGCTATCGCCTCCTATGTATCGAATCTAATCGGCATCGATAGATATTCTACCATTAAAAGTTACTCCAACAAGACAGAGAAGTGGATTGAGACTACTAGTGAGGGAGCTAGACCAGTTGGTGAATATATAGCTACTGCAGTCTTTTCTACTGGACAGTTTCTGGTTGCTAATAGAGATGGAGTATACAAGGAAACTCCGTCAGGTTAGTGTAAGTAAATAGCAGCATCTCTAGAAAGCCACCTTGCTTTCAGTGATATTGGCTTCTCTTTAGAATGTCCCAGGCATGTCTATTCCTAAGTCTGTCTGGAACTGTGAACATGTTGGTGTTTGTTGTTCTAGTTTTTCATAGCAGTAAGGACAAATGTAGAATTAGTGAGCTACTAATGTAGTTCTTTTGCCAGAAAACTAATATCTTCAACATTAGGCAATATTACTACATACAGTTTTTTTCTACGTGATCACTACAAATAGTTTGTTTCTCTGTGTTTAATTTCATCATTATTAAAGACTAACATTTTGATGAGTTTTCCAAAATAGGGCATTGTGAAGTAGCCAAATTAGTCTATTGATTGACTGATTACAGTTTCTTAATAATTGACTACAGAGGGGATTTTTTTTACTGTGGACTTTGCTATTTCACCAGTTATCTTAACATACAACGCATGATAGGCATCATCTGGTCGTCAGTTGAAAAACAAAATTATGCACTTAACTGTAACAACATAATATTTTCCCTCATTTGGGCAGTATTTAAGAGTGTGATTGTTTCAGGTAACTTATGTTATTAGCAATCGCTGCATCATGGAATCACTCAAACCTAAACAGACTTATAATATTTACTTGAGTCAATGAACGTAATTTAGAAGATAAGATAGGAAGTACATTAACAGAGAGTAATGTTTGAGTAGATGCCATGTTCTACATGCAGGCTGTGCTATGTAGAGGATGCCTGCAGTATTGAAGTGTTGAATTGTAGAACCAAACTTTGTTATCTTCTGTACTCAAAGACAATTGTTGCACAACTGTTTTATTATTGATATTATTCTTACTGTATGTTTTGTACCAATAACTTCAGTCATTGTGTATTTAATTCCATTATAATTATTGTTATTGTACAAGTACTTTAAACTTATGTTTGAAATGACTTTAAGGGATGTGTATTTAATTTTCATGGCATATGCTGCGATAGGTGTGGGTGTTTTATTGGTATAGCTAAATCAGATAACTAGACTCGCACTGCTAGGTAATTTTGATTATTTAACATGCCATATTGAAATTATTAAAATAGTTTGCCTAGGTGCCAAGTAAGTATATTTCAGTGTTCTTTTAACAACAATTTGCAATGCATGACACTCCAGATGTTTATTACATTATAGTAGGTTGTGTAGATCATATTTCAGTGATAGGTGATGAAAAGTGATGGAGTGTGTAATAAAGGCAAGAACTTAATTACCTACAATTCAGCTCCATTTTCAATTTGGAGCTATCCTCTATAACAAATGTAGCTGATATAAAATGTAAGATTGATAGGAAATTTTGGTTTTCGTCCTGTGAAAAAGTGTCTGGACAGGTGGTATCCCACACTAATGGTCTCCCACCATCCTTATACAATAAAGCTCATCTGTTGAAGTTTAGCTGTGTAGCTAATAATAATGATGAAACTATGAACTCAATTGGCATCACCCTGTCAGCAGCTAAAATTCCCTCCAGATTGGAACCTCCTTGCCTCTCCAGATGACGGTAAAACAACAACAGATGGCATGACTTTAGAGCCATGGAGTGGTGGGAGACCATTAGTGTGGGATACCACCTGTCCAGACACTTTTTCACAGGATAGCTCCAAATTGAAAATGGAGCTGGCAGAATTATGGGCATTTTTATGAAAGTTGGCATCAGAGTATATAACTTTATGCTCTAAAACCTTTGCCAGCCTCTAAAACCACTTTTTGGCTTCCTGTCAGCAATGGAGAATCGAAATATTTGCAATTTTATTTTCACTGAAATTCAGAAGTAAAATTTTTAACAACAATTCTAAGCACACTATCTCTATGATGATAAGAGTGAATCCCTGAACAGAATCATGCACCCGATAATTAAAAGGATTCTGTACCATTATAGGGTAGCTAACTCAAAGAGAAACTTATCAGTCACCTTTGAATCCTTGGTAAAGATATTGTCATCTGTGAAGTCCTGATTTATTATTATTATTGTTATTGTTGTTGTTATATAATGGTTACTATTATTATTATTATTGTTATTGTTATTATTTGTTTATTTATTTATTTATGATGATGATGATGATGATGATCCATCCTCTTACCACAATAAATTCCCATGTAACATTAGTGCTTATAACTTCCTCAAAGTTCATTCGGTACAAGGATGATATCTTCATTATCCATTTATAGCAGCAGTACATCTTAATTATATGCATTTAATGCATACAAAATTCGTGACAGAGCTGGTTTTTCTTAGTATTACCCATCTTGCACTTATACAACTTGGAGACTATTTTCATGATGACATCACAAACCACGACACTTCATCCCTTTATAGATAAATAAGTGTTGGCAGCAAATCGTAGCTTATTTCACTTTCTGACGTCATCATGGCAAAATAATGCTTGAATAGAATCTATGGCAGGACAATGGGGAGCCCAAAGTTAGTTGTCAATCTCTTATGAGAAACCTTAGTGCAAAAGTATACAAGATGGAGCATACTTCCAAGTTGTGTTTGTTTTGTTCACAAGCACTCACTTGCATTAATTAAAAAAAAAGATGTCACCCAGTCGTTTAGGCTAAATTTTGTTCCCTTCAACCCTGTATATAAAAGTCAGCAAGCACCAGTTACTATGATGTGCATGGGCTATACACAATTCTTACCATTCTTAAACTTATTTGTGGTTAAAATTTGGTGCAAGCTTTAAAAAAATCGATAAAAGTGTGGACCCATTGTCCATTTTGCCAGTCTTTAACAACAAAAATTACTCAGAATTATATCTCACATTTCATATCAATCATATTATATTCAAGTTGGCCAGTTGATTACACTGAAAACTATATAAAAATTAGGCTATATAATCCAATTGTAGCTACCTATCTGTATTAATAAGTCAAATACACTATTAATTGTGTAGTCGTCCTTTACTAAATGATTAACCATGCTCTTACACAGGCAAGTACATCAACTTTGATGACAAGGAATTATTGGAGCATTCCTCATTCTCAACAGAGGTAAAATCAACATGACTGAGTATAACAGATACTGACTTACAACACATGATTTATTGAAATGTACTAATCAGAAAATGAATATCTTGTTGTCTTCCAAGATAAAAAATTGAGGAAGGAAGGACAGGTTTCCTTTGAAAGTTTAAAAGAAATAGCATCCAGTGAAGGATGGAGTGTGGCATCCACTGTCCTTGTTAGTTCAATAGCTTGACAAATAAAGCATGCATAAATGCCATTGTTAATCAGTTTACAGAATGGAAGACTGACTATTTATCAGAAAGTTATTAACCACCAGCGGGTCTGGAAACTAGAGGTAGTGGTATATAAGAACAAGTAGAGCTCTTGCTTTAGAGTGTTGTGGCTATTACCTTGGCATATCAGACTAGTACACTTTAGCATTTGTCAAACATCTAGTGGATTTATATCTGTCAAGCATTCAATAGCTATATCATTACATCATTTTTATGATATTCTCTATAAAAGCACATGTGCAGTTGAGTATGATCTGCTTGATATTCACCCATAAGAAATATGCTCAATAATGAGTATTTATGGATATACATGCGCACACAAAGCAGTCCTCAAAATGGTAGAATTTTCAACTTATTGACTAGAGCCCAGTCAGTCTGTGGTCAGTTAATTTATAGCAACACTAAGATATCTGTAATGCAAATTTTAACATTTCATGAATAAGGTCATTATTTTGTATTCAAACTTTTTAAAATTCAGTTTATTAGGGTATGGTGCCGTTCTCTGCCCAGACGTTGTTTTCTGCTTTTCATCCGGGAGATAATATTCCACTCTGGAATCCAAATTGTTTAAAAAAATACAGTAAAGTCAATGTCTGTTTTCATATCTTGTAGCACAAATACAGTCCAATTTAGCGTGTTTATGTGCGTAGTGTATGTTTGTGTGAATGTGTGATAACAGATTCTTCATAAAGTGGATGATACAGTAGACATATTGTACACTGTGGCAGCAGGCCATGGGGCCAGTTGCACCAAGGTAACCGTGGATACAATAACATGTGGTAAACAATTAAAGTAACACTTCAACACTTCAGTAAACAGAGCAAACAGAACGGATTTTTTGACCACACCCCTTATTTTTTATTGTGTTGAGTTATCAAAACATTTCAGTTATCCGAACATCCCTCGGTTTCAAGGTGGTGTTCGGATAACTGAAGGTCTACCTGTAGTCATGTGATTCATTCGTGGTTCAAATGCAAAGAAATTAGCATATTCACTTTTTACCTGGGCATAGCAGTTTACAGCCAGTTCCTGAAAATATGCAAGTTGGAGATGTTTTTTTCCTTTATTTTTATTTTTTTATTACCAAAGCACCAAACTAAACTGAGTGGTTGTAAATCAGATTACAGCTACCAACACTTGTGGAGACTCTGATGAAACCATGAACACTTGTTAGCTATTGTATCACTTATGAGTGGTCACCGCAAGGGCAATGCACACCAGTGCTGTGGTACAGTCATCATATGGTCCACTTTGTAACAATATTAGTGGTCTGAATTGCCAATTGGACATATTTCTAATCACTTTAGTGTGGTTCTTTTGTAGCAGTATGCATCTTTCTAAGTGCTGTTGCAACTCTCCACATCCCTACTACACTACTAGTGTTATCTTACAAGAAGATATTTAGAAAAGCTTAGCTATAATTACATAACCATCCTTTCATTCTTCTATGTGGTCCATACACTGTAGAGATTTCCTGAACGTGACAGTAGAAAGAGACCACTACTATTCTGTTTGTAAATCTATTGCTGGTTCTATCAAACCAGAGCAACGTGGAACAGTAAGGTGAATGAAACATGAGCTATTCATAGTCCATGAATTGGTATAACATTTTCTTTTTCAGTTAGCTATATGCTTTAATTTATAGAGGTGAGAATGGTCGCAGTGGATATCTTGTGGTACCAGTCAGTAGTGATCAGTCCAAACTCATTTGGGTAATGAACTCAAACCTCAAGCCTCAAGGTCAGTCAGTCATAACCTCGCACACATAATACTCCAACACTGTGGTTTAACGGTACCAATTTCCTTGAACATCACCATTAGTAACCAGAAAAATGCTGAGTGTAACAGGTTCAAATTATTATTTAAAGGATGGGTGTCATTACAGGCATAGGCCTGTTTACATTGGAAACAAGGAAGATTCCTCAAGTGTAGACAAGCATTTATGGGCAGATAACTATGGATTGAAGTCTCTACAGATAAGCCTATTTGCCATTGGATATGGATACCTTCAGTTTTGATAGTGTATTTGGCAAAGCTTTGGCAACAATAAGGTAGATGATCATTTTAGCTAATAGCAGGTCTAGAATTGTTCAATACAGCCCTGTTAGCTGTTTCAAGTTGAAGTTATAAAGTGCAGCTATAAATTTTTGTCTGTTTAGATCACCTTACAATTTATACAGACCTGCACTTTTGTGCCATTCTCTTTCTCTTTCAACCACTGTACATAAGTGTGGTAAGTCAAAGGATAACAGTTGATGAATTGCAAGACAAGGTATCCATTACGTACTTACTTACATGTGATGTCTTGTTTATAAATTAGCCTTGATATATAAATGGAAGGAAAATTATCATTATTGCAGCTATTTGATATTGCTACACAAGAATATTTCACTGATTTTTTAACTATATATACATAGGATATCACAGTCTTTGCTTATAAAAATCTTTTATAATTGTATCTAGGCAAACAAGTCTTTAGTAATAATATTGACATGACTTCGTGGCGTCCAGTGCAAGACTCCATCTTTTCACTGCCTTCCAATGAGGTAAGCAGACCTGGGGGGAAATGGCACTGCCAGAATGAAAAATTTTAATCGCAGTTTTAGCTAATCATCAGAATGTTGGTGAGCATATGTAATAATTTTAAATGCACTTATTATTATAAACAGTTTTCTCTGTTTTAACAGCCAATTAATATACAATAATACATTGAAATAATATATTATAAATATATTATAATGTTATATAATAATACATTTTCGCTCTTTGCTGAAGTCCTCCTCTAAGTTTTATATTGAAGGTAAAACAGATTAAAGCTGCTATTATTTCAGCTGAGCATGACTGAATTATTGAAATGATAAGAATTGTGTTATATTATATAATAGAGGAGAAAATGGTCCAAGTGGTTACTATGTAGCTCCAGCAAATGAAGGCCAATCCAAGCTCACTTGGGTCATAGATTCAAATCCAAAAGTAAGTTAGTTTTCTTTGTGACTGTATTTCTAGAAACATTTGTACTATTATAGAACAGGAAGTTGTGAACAATATAAATGGTAGCGTTTATAATAGGACCACTAGGCATAATTGTTGAATTAATAACTAAAATATGCTCTGATGAAAATACAGTCTATTCTAAATCAATCTCAAACATTCTGAAACCATTTCACTGAATCTATTTCACTTTGTTTCCTGGGCAAAATTTTTTTTTTAATAACAAAAATAATTACAATTTTCTGGAAGCTAAGAACAGATAAGTAATTACTAAGTCAGAAAAAAAAAACTAACTGACTTTTACCCTTGTGTGCTGCATTACTTCAATCAATACAAAATTAATCAATAAAAACAAGTTTAGGCCAATTATTGAATTTGCATTATTTTAGCTTTGAATAATCTGTATCCTATCTTTCATTTCTGGGAAAATTTTGAATGCTAGATATTTAGTCCAATTAACCTTTTATACTTGACTCAGCCACTGAATCAAAACAGGAAATGAATGGTTTGAGACGCGTTATCTCAAATTAATGGTAAAATCACCTACTTTCAAAGAATTGAATTTTGGAGATCAAATAGAAGGTAGGTTGTCAGCAGGCTAGGTAATTGACTGTACTACAGTTAGTTGGAATGTACACAAAAAGTTTTTTGAAAGAAGTTGTACCTTTTTCTTGAGCAAAAGATAGAATAAATAGAATGTTGCTCTGTTGCTGATGTGTTGTGAACTACTGAGGCATGTGGTTAGGAGTAGAGGGAGAATTGTGATTCCTCATTTCAAAGGGAAGAGTATATTGGAGTGAAAGAGGTTGTGATTTACTGTGCTAATAATTGTAATGCACTTGATGCATTTTCAGATACCATTCCTTTTTGCCATTTTTTGTAACAGCTATGATGGCGATATAATAGTCAGTGGTTAGTTCCTGCTATGTCACATATATCCTTCAAGTCACAAGTCTGAATACAATATTATATATATATATATATATAATACTTATAGCACGAGTCTGAGTACAATATGGGAAAATATTTTATGAGCACGCAAAATATTTTCACGAGCCGAAGGCGAGTGAAAATATGGCGTGAGAGTAAAATATCATTCCCATATTGTACGACGAGTGTGATAAGTGATTTATTGCTTCTTTGAAATTTTTCTCAACCAGTTACAATACAATTTTCATTGATTTTACTCGCTACGCGCGCGCTACAACGAGCGTACAATATAAACCGTACAATATGGGAGAATACAGAACGCTCGCGTGATGCGGAAATATTCAAGTAAAAATATCAAAGCTGCAATAAATATATTTATTGCAGCTTTGATATTTTTAATTGAATATTTCCGCATCACGCGAGCGTTCTGTATTCTCCCATATTGTACGGTTTATATTGTACGGTACACTACGCATGCGCGTAGCGAGTAAAATCAATGAAAATTGAATTGTAACCGGTTGAGAAAAAATATCAAGGCAGCAATAAATCACTTATCACACTCGTCGTACAATATGGGAATGATATTTTACTCTCACGCCACATTTTCACTCGCCTTTGGCTCGTGAAAATATTTTGCGTGCTCGTAAAATATTTTCCCATATTGTACTCTGACTCGTGCTATAAGTATTATATATTTATGATATATCAATGTGTACTTTATTTTCTGTATTTCATATGTGGTCTCATTTACTCTGTGTCTCTGTAGGTGTGGCTTCCTCAAACACTCGTGGATCATACCATGACTTACATCATCACATCTAGTTTTAATAAACTTCAAACATACATCAAGAATTACAATTGTACTCGTAAATAATCATTTCTTGCTATTGTTTTACTACGGATCATGTCATTTATTTTTAACTACAAAAAAAAATAAAGAATTTATTAAGAATTTAAAAATTGTATTCATCGTAAAATGACAGGCCATTGCTGTTGCTCTGCCTTGTGCAGTACAGTATGTCAGAAAGGAACACAGTATATTTTTACAAAGAGGCCAGGGAGAGCTTGCACTTGGGCCTGTTCCTGGTCAATTCCAAAGTAGAATCACTGCTACCAGAATGTTTGTGGAAATAGCTACACAAATCCCTTATCAGATTTGCATAAAAAGTTCTGATTAAATGGAGAGGGGGATATGACATAGAATTTGGAAAAACATAAAGACTGAAAACTCTACAGAAGACCACAAGTATATACATCAAGGCAGATGGCAACTTTGTAGCCACACAACCCTGTTATAGACACACATATATACACACACATACTGCAATAATGATTCACACTACACAACACACGTTTTCTCTCAGACACACAGTTATAAGCAAGCATTCAATTTATTTAATAAGAGACTGTTAGTCCTGGTGGGTGTGTCCTCACAGTAGCTCACTGTGGTCACATGTATAGCAAGCCTTTATATCTACTAGTTCAGGTTAACCTTCAATATGGAGGATGGTATGCAGTTGAGAATATTACTGAAACAGTGAAGTATATTCAATTAGTTACTGAAACCCAGATACATTTGAATTCTTGACAATAATGTGTGGAAAAAATAGAAAAAAATATGAAGTTTTTAAATGAAACTGTCAGATACTGATCATGGTATCAATAGAAAATGTTATGTCGGGTGGAGGGGGAGGGGGGGGGGATGGGGAGCTTTAGCAAGTTCACGATGTATATAATATATGTATAGCTTATGAAGCAAATGGAAATAATATACCAGTATTAACTATGAGCTAAATGGTGTGAATACAGATGAGGGAAGCTGGAAAGTTAGGAGCCACCATACCTGTCCTGCCAACTAGATAGAATTCTGATAGTCTTGTATTTATTATTTTATTCCATTAGAATTAGAATCTGGGTTGTACTTGAAATAATGTGCACTTGAATTTGAGAAGTTAATGGAAGCTGTACTTGTGCCCATACCAATGAGGGAAAAAAGAAAAAAGAAACAAGATAAAAAATATTCAAAATTGAAAGTACTACACATCACACTAAGGCTCCATCATCATCATTATCATCATCATCATCATCATCATCATCATCATCATAGTTGTTCATTATGGAATGGTCTGTATAATAAATGTTAAGAACATGATAGGAAGAAGGGGAGGAGCTTCAAAATTCCACCCCTTCACCTCCCCTACTCGCTCTAGATATGCCATGACTAGGTTCTAAAGAGGCGCTAAACTGAGGAAATTCTAGTGTGAGACTGTAGTCTCCCAGCCAGACCCTTTACCGACCAAGAAGTGAGGTAAAGGATCTCGCTCGTGAGACTATTGAAAAAGAAATAATGACTCTCGAGGTTGAAGCGTGAAGCTATTTTCAGCCCTCCAACTCTCTAATAGCGTCAGCGTTCCTTGGTACCTTTAAATACGAGGGTAGCGTTAGAGTATTTAGCAGAAGTTGAATTTTTGGAATTTGACAGTATGCTGTTTTTTCTATTAAACTTGTTGTCCTGTGTGAGACAAAATGATAATAACGAAGTTCACCTTGGAGGGAAAAAGAGGAATAAAAGGGAGAAAATGATTAAGGAAAAAATGTTCTCTACTAAAATTAAAATACTTCAAACGAAAATGGAGTTAAGCAAGTGCAGCGTCCAAATCAGAGAAATGAAAGAAGAACTAAGCGAAATTAATGAGAGAGTTGCTGAAAGAGAAGCACAAATTAGGGAATTGAAAAGTAAAGCGGAAAAAAGTCTAAATTTGTTCGTAACCATAAAAAAGGAATCCTACAACTGTGGGAAACTTATAAAAATGTCTCAGCTACAAGCTGGAAAGATCGAGGCTAAGAAAAGAAAGATGAAACAGTTGACATCCAAATATTGTGTACTGGCTGCTAAACTTCCTGATGGAGAGACGCAGCAGCCAGACCACGCCGACGCATCTGACGCGAATTTTGTTCCAACGCCAGCCATTTTCTATCCGCTCAGAAAATTGGACGCCACTTCTTACAACGACAAAGTCAACGCTCGTACGAGTAAATGCGAGTTGACCGTGAGCAATGCCGAAGCTGACCGCGCCGAGGTTCACCTAACCGAACATAATCCTGGACTTAACCACTTCAAAGAAAATGATAGCCCAAAACTAAAAGACAATGAAACGGAGGATTTGTCTATTCTGACAATAACGTCAGAAAACTTAAAATTATAACTTTAAACCATTACCTAGTATTGTAAAAACATCCAACTTAACAATACAAAATAATGTAATTTATTAAGTCGCGTTGAGAGGCGCTACACATTTAAGGCTGCAAGTCGAACTTAAATGGTCTGATTTACCAATATCTATCACTCAACGCTTTCAGCCTCAAAAGGTTGTTAATTTTACACTGAGTGAGTGAAGCACTAAAGAGAGTTTCCATAAGGAAACACTTGAACGGCAGGACAGTGAAAGGTATTCATTAAATTTACTTACTCAAGCTAACATTTGACATAATTTCAGTCCACTTTTACTAGGGTAGGTGGAACAAGTGACAGAAGTGAGTAGGCACCTAAATAATGATGTTTTCTAACACTAAGGCTGAGAGAGTAATTCTTGATGGGTGTTGCAGAATAAAGCGATCACGTTAAAAATTGTCTGCATGTAGCTACCCATTTATAAACTTATTTTGTTCCATTTTTTTTTCAAAACTACTCATCTGAAATAATAGGCCTTAAATAATAGGCCTGAATAGATCAAAACTGAATAGATCAAAATAAAAAAATTGAATCAATGTGCCCTAGAGCGGCGTTGTTAGCTACTTTAGTAAAAGTCACAATTGTGCAGAATTGCTATGGCTGGAATATTGGGTGTGAAAATTAACTGTGAATTAAACTTACATTGTGGTGGGAAGTTTAATCCTGAACGTGCATGTATCACATTGTTTATACTGCATGCTACAATGTTCTGTTGTTGATTTGCAAAGTAATACATCAATACCAGCACAAAAATCAGACACACAGAGATACAGACAATTACAGAAAATGTGATATAAAACTGTATTGTGATTAACCAATGATGCAGTGAGTCATAATTATGCTCCTCCATCATGCATGGCCCTGGACTCCTGCATCTGCATGCAGATGCAAAAGTGTTCAGGAGGCGAGGCTTATTATGTGAACTCTGTCTGACAAGAATCCAACTCAATTTACTTGTATGATGGCTAATTCTTGAATGAAATGGTTTTTAATATGTTTGGACTTTCAGTGATTGGGGGGAAACTTTGCCATAGCAATACAAGACCGATTATTAATGATAGTGCCAAAGGGATCAAGTGTCGTGTCTGTGATGTCATCATGAAAATCGTTTTCAAGTAGTTCAATAATACCTTGCTCTAACAGGCAATGTAACTCTTCCTCTACACCACTTTTAAGAGCCTGGGGTATTCTATAAGGAGGTAAAGACACAATCTCACTACCTGGGGTTACAACGATCTTCATTTCTACTAGGTCACAACTCCCGGGCTTGTCCTGCAAGACATGGGAATATTTACTCAGGACCTTCTGAAGGGCTACAACATCTGGACACTCACCCGATAGCAGAGGTCCACTGCTTTCAGGGATATTCCTCCTTGTTGACCACTGTGACTTGGCTGACTAGACTGTCCCTATCGTAATACTTCTTCAAGTTATTGAGGTGGACAACTCTCTTCTTTCTCATGTTCTAACAAAGAGCTACTCTTACATTCATTCTGCTTAGCTTCTCTGCTACCACCCAGGGACCTGTCCAAGACTCCTCCAATTTAGCCACAAGTCCTGGTGTTCTGACCAAAACTTTCTCATTCACATCAATCTTTCTTTCAGCCTTGCCTTGGTTATACTGGCAAGCTCTATTGAATTGAGTGATTACTTCATTAGCTGCTGCACTCTCATGTAAACTCTCCAGGTGACCTCTAAGGGTTTCCACATATGCACTCACATGCATGTTCCTGAATTCTGTCTGGGCCCACCCCGCATGAAGTAAGTCCAAAGGGGTTCTCAAGTTTCTACCCATCAACAGAAAGTTGGCTTGGTCTGGTTCAGCTGATTGACTAGAGTTTATGACCGAGAAGTGTTTGAGTTTGTGGATATGTTCATTGTTAGCCCATTAAGTGTTCAATTTGGGAGAATGTGCTTGTATTTGCTAGCTGATTAGCTCTAACAAAAGCTAATTGAAGCTATCAACATCAATAGTTGTGATAAAACAAACAGAATGTATATAATATATATACAAGCTTTAAAATGCAACACCTTTCGTTGCAAATAAATCCACCAGACCTCTTTATTCCTTAAATCTATATTTTTATCTTGCTTCTTATCATCGATAAATTCCTTTTATTAGGAGACAATATGTATGCTGATCAACTCAGTAGCAATCAGAATCCAGGGGAGATAATTACCTACGAGAGTTTGAAAATCAGCAGTACGGCAACTGTCGGGCAGGATATTAGCAACAAACAAGGGAATCCGTTAGAAGACTGACAGAAACACTAAATAACATTCCATGTCCATTTTTTGCATATCAACAAGAACACAAAACATATGTTCCACATAATTGTAAAGGTGCCTGGAGCGCCTGTTGACTTTTCACTCATATATATATGCTTAGTTATTGCACAGTTGTTCAGTTGTACCAACCCAGTGTTTCGTGTGCTTCTCCCCTGTACTCTGTTGTTTCCTGAATTAAAGTTCTTTAACCGACTTATTAGGGAAAGGCTATCCTGGGCACTAGCTGCGTACACTTCAAGGGCCACAACTCTGGTGGCAGCAACTGAAACATCCATCAGTGGAGGAGTAGCTACTGTATCCTGCTTACTCCCTTTCCAACTCCAACACAAACCCCCACAGCAGCCATTATCAGGAGCAGTACTTGGACGTAGTAGAAGTTCTACTCAAGACTCACTTCCTTCTTCATGCGTGTTAGCTCAGACAAAGAGGACATGCTATCATAGTCCACAAGAAATGTGTCTTATTCTCCTCATGTGGCGAGGACTTGGACGTAGTAAAAGTTCTACTCAACGACCATTGGACGACTGCAGACTCACTTCCTTCTTCATGCGTGTTAGCTCAGACAAAGAGGACATGCTATCATAGTCCACAAGAAATGTGTCTTATTCTGATCATCACCACCAGCAGTTCAAAGACAGAAGAATTCAATATATTCTACAACAATATGACAACCAAACTTTCATAATCAATTATATATTTAGCTACCTATTTCATTCTAAATAAAATTTCAATCTAAATAAAATTTCCATAAAAAAATGGCACTTAACTTACATAAACTGAGATACATCGATGAAGTGGCCACTTCCTACTCTAGACCTGACAAAAGTTAAAAGTAATCTACCAACAAATTCACTTTCTTTTCCACTTACATTGATCCTGGTCTTCTACTACACTGATGCATTTCTGACTATGCACTGCATTTTTACAACTGGACAACACCAAAGACTCCTCCCTAATTTGAAAATTAGATGAATGTGTGTGTGTGTGTGTGTGTGTGTGGTACACTACTACTATTATTCAGTGGAGATGTTGTAGACAACCCATGTTTGTGGTGGGAACTGGGAGGAGTCTGAAGGGGGAAAGGTGCCATAAGCTACATGCCACAAATGCAGGTTCAATGCACGCACCAATGTATGGTTCTGTGAGCTGAGCTAGCAACTCCTCATCAGGAGTATTTTACACAGTTTGAGATCAGAACAAACCAGTATGACTAAAATGCTGAATAGTACGAGTAGCCTGGAATAATCTTCAGAGTAACCTCTGTGGTCTGAATGTACACCAGCTTAGCATTATATTTGTAAACTAAGCAGCTGAGATAGCTGTACCTGTGAAAGTTACAGCATCAGTTAACTGAAGTGACAGTGCAGAATTCTTGTAATTTTAATAATTAATAATTACCTAAACTGGCAGAAGTTATTCAACAATAACCAAACTGAAAGTTAGCACATGTTCAGCTGGTCATGCTTTGATAGTCTGGGCCCCCCCCATATCATCCATCAATCACCCGCCACATTGTCCACTACTCTCCCTCCATATTTTCCACCACTCTTCCCTCCATATTTTCCACCACTCCCCCTCCATATCATCCACCACTTCCCCTCCACATCAAAATGAATAAGGCTTATTCCATAACAAAATAAGGCTTATTGGGTAACAAAATAAGGCTTATTGGTAACAAAATAAGGCTTATTTCGCAGCCTTTGGTAGCAAAATAAGTTTTATTTGGTAGCAGAAGAAAGCTTATTTGGTAGCTAAATAAAACTTATTTGGTAGCAGAATAAGTTATTTTGACGCATAATAAGGGGATGAATTTTGAAACAATCGGCTTGCCATACGTACGCACGCGTGTATACCAACTAGCTAACTTGCTCTGGTGGAAACGTTCCGTTTAATTTATTACTTCCTGTAGTGGAAAATTTTCCAGAACCAGGTGAATAATAGAGGTCGTGCGCGGAAGTAATTAATGCGTGGGCACGCCCAGTAACCGTTGCTAACGGCCATGCTGGAGGGCAGGGAAGTCCACGCGGTATATATAAGTCCAGGTTTTTGGGGGTCTACTATGGCTTCGTCTCTCACAAAAAAATCAGAGTACTTTAGTACTCTTTCTACAGAGTCAAAGGTTAGGTACCAGAGCAAAATATTTGCTACTGGTCTTACTGTTGATCCGTATACCATTGAGGATGCTGAATGGACCAGAGAACCAGAGACAATTCCACAGTTATTGTGGAGTGACTTAATGCTCTATATGGTATCTACACCTAGTCCTCACACAAAGGAAGCTATCAAGGTTAGTATAGTGATACTGCTAGAGTATGAATATAATACTGATTAATTTACTTAGGCATGGAAGGGGATGTTAGACTCAGAGGGATTTGTTAAGGCAGGATGGGTACATGACTTGCGGCTTCATCAGTTTAAGACAGGTGGCATGGTAAAGCTTGTAGTAATGGCCAAGGTAAAGCAGTTATGGAAATATGAAATATTGTATCATAACTGTATACTAATGTGTGTAGTTGTAATACAATTCTCTATAGGTTAAACATTCCCAAAGAATGTCTGCAACACCACTTCTTCCTTGGGTTATTTTCGACAGTGATGGAGGAATCTTGGCAGCTCACTGTACCTGCATGGCTGGGTAAAGTTATTACAAATATCATTTTATGCATGTCATTATGAGAAGTATTCTTTGCAGGTTAGGGGAGGCATGTTCCCATATAGCGGCTTTATTATCCTGTGTAGTAAAAGCAGTTGAGGCTAGGAAGAAAGCTGGGACAGACTCCTGCACATCTCAAAAGTGTATCTGGCTCCCTCCTGCTAGCAATGTATATAATAATAAAAATAATAGTGACTATATCTTACCCTTCTGTGTTTCAGGTTGCTCCAGCTTGTGTGTCAGACATTAAATTTGTTCAACCAAGTAACAAGAAGATTTGTTTGGATCCAGGCATCTCTGTTCCTGCACCAACATCACAAAATAAAAAAAGCATTATCAAGCCACCTACTGCAGAGGAATTAGATGGATTTTTTGCAAAAATCAGTAAAGCTGAGAAGAAACCAGCTATTATAAAAATTGTCGAACCTTATGCTGAACAGTTTATTCCTAGACTAAACCATACTTCACTGCCAAGTCCAATGATGGATTTATATAACCCAGAATTGTTACATGTGGATTATCTTTCATTACTGAATGAATGTGAAGCTAGATTTGAATGTCTAAAGGTATCCAAACTTATTATTACCAAAATGTGCATGTTTAAATCATTTTTTCATTATCCAGGTAACTAGTGACCAAGCTTCCAAACTAGAAGAAGAAACAAGGCAGCAATCATCCAGTAAAGCATGGTTTGTTCATCGAGCTGGACGCATTACTGCATCGAACATGAAAGCTGTAAGTAGAACTAATGTTCACATGCCATCAAAAAGCCTCATCAAGCGATTATGCTACCCAGAAGCATACAAATTTTCAACTAAAGCCACAAGGTATAAATAACCAGTAGCTATTTATTTTGACAATAAATGCAATAAATAATATTCCTGCAGATGGGGTTGCAAACATGAAGAGACTGCGGTGCAAGCATATTATGGCATAGCTTCCAAGTGTCATGAAAATCTTATGATTATACCAGCGGGTTTGTATGTAGACATAGAGCGACCATACATAGGGGCTTCTCCAGATAGAATAATCACTTGCACCTGTTGTGACAGAGGCTGTCTGGAAGTTAAGTGTCCATTTTGTGTGAAAGATGGTTTGTCAGAAGATGATAATTTGTGCATGAAGAAAAGTGGAGACAAGTGGACTCTGAAGAAAGAACACTCCTATTTTTACCAAGTTCAAACTCAGTTACATGTTTGTAAAGTAGATTACTGTGATTTTGTCATGTGGACAGAACAGAATGTTGTTATTGAAAGAATAACAACAGACCGAGATTTCTTTGATTCTTTAATTGAACACATTGAGCATTTCTTTAAGTATGGAATGCTACCAGAAATTATAGGAAAGTGGTATACGAGAAAGCCAATTGCTGATTCTACTGGAATTGTACCACAACCATCTACAAGTGTAGCAAGCTTGGAAGTGAAAGACAATGAAGATTATGAAAGGTGTTGGTGCTATTGTAATCAGCCAAGCTTTGGAACTATGATAGGTTGCGACAACAATAAGTGCAGTATTGAATGGTTTCACTGTGAATGTTTGCGTTTGAGATGCCCACCAAAGGGAAAATGGTACTGCCCTTCTTGTAGAAAACTACCACAGTTTTCTAAAAAGAAATAGCTATTTTAGTGCTGTAAACATTTGCACTCAATCTTCATAAACAATAGTAGTCATAATTAGCTAATTTCACTAATGTACAACAATCAATTATGATTAAATCACAAATGATTTATTCCATATAAACATTTAATTCAATCTTGTGGGACAACAGGAGGGCACAAGCTCACCAAAGCACAGCAAACAAAAACTATTTTGTCTATAGTAGATAAGGGACTATCATTGTTAACTGATATAAAAGCAATTGGCAATGTACTCTGTAAAATCGTAAACTTCTGCTTGAGCACACCAATCACCCGCTCAACATGTATACGAACTATTGATAATTCTCTACTCCAATCAATTTCCTTTTTTTCCAGTTGTTTTTTCCCTCTAGTAAAAGGAGGTGTCTTTACTTCAGCTAGTGCCAAGCTCGCATAATCTCCGCAGGTAAAACCTCGGTCTGCTAAAATTACATCACCTGTATAAATGTAACTAGTATACAAGTTATATTGGCAAGACAATAACACCTACCTGGTTCAAGGTACTCAATTAAACCGGATTGTTCCACTATCTCCTTGTCTGAAATTCTACCTCCAAAACACTTGATAAGAATGAAATCGTACCTTGAGGTGTAATACCTATCAGAAACTTGACTGTAGAATGGTGCTTGTAATTGCTCCATACTTGAGCTCTAGCTAAAAGATCAGATGGTCGTTCCATAAATATCTCAGTACAATCAATTATTACAGAACAGCTCCTAAAAAACTTGCGAAATGATGATGGCATAGTTGACCTCAGTACACCTCTATCTGGCCACTTCACAAGTGGTGATAAACAAGTATACATAATGTTTAACACTTTATGAAAATTCCTTGATACTGATGAACGATGAACTCCAAAACGAAAAGCAATATCTTCATCAGCTAAATTCAGTCTGAGCTTAAGTAGTACCATCAGTACCATATCAAAAGCTGATAATTTCAAACCAGGTTGAAGACGTGGCTTTACCATATCAAGCAGGGCTTCAAAGATACACCACTCATGTAACCCTAATAATTTACATTGTAATATTTAGTTATAGACTTCAAAAAATATTTTAATTATTTACCAGTATAAAATTTTAAGAGGTTGCTGTCACTCTTGAATGTAGCTTCAGTTATTGTGAATCTCTTGCTCTCCTCTGTCATATCAGTGATTTGCTTACGAAGATCATATACTTCTTTCCGCAACATTTCATTTTCTCTCTCCACTGCAGGTAAAGCATCAAAATTAGTATCAGTTTGGCATGACACATCAATACCACCACAACATGTTCTTGTATCATGAACACTGATCAAGACCTCTCCTGTAAATAATAAAAATGAGCATAATATTAGCTGCAAATTCAAGAAACATTGTGCTGTACCTGATTCAGGCATGTCTGTCACAACTTTATAAATATCTTTGCCCTGTTTCTTTCTAGCTTGCAGACGGTGGTATCGCTCTGATGCTTTATCACTTTTTGACTGCTCACCATAACCCATATTTAGATGAGGTACCCAATCTGGATTATCCAGGTCATGAAGCTGTGCTGGTTTTCCTTATCATAATAATAATTATTATTTTAAGCTAGCTATGGACTACATGTTAGATGTGATAATGCAAACCTGACATAAAATGATCAGAGCAGACTCTAGTGAATTTGGAAGGATCCCAGTCCTTCCTGTTAATTTTAGCAATCCATGCTTGCCGCCTCCTAGAAGTTAATTCTGCCATTGCCTCATCCTCTGTAGGCCCAGGAGAACTAGGTACTCTGAAGAAAGAGACTTTGTCGCGGCCTCCTCGCTTGTGG
>WLWD01003294.1_pt1 | contig 26960 bp, 21 predicted proteins | sample 6712731 | NCBI WGS metagenome assembly WLWD01 (sample SAMN12718690, study PRJNA576275) | sponge metagenome | isolation source: marine sponge | host: Mycale hentscheli | place: New Zealand: South Island, Marlborough, Capsize Point | collected 2014-11-01 | reverse complement strand
TTTTGTTATAGAATTGCTGTGGATTGAATTCAATCAACACTACAGGGACATACATTTGAAAACACTCATTGAATTTTATGATTTATGTATTATATCCCATATTTCAAATATAAACGTTGTTGATTTATGTCTTTTGTTATTTTTGAATAAAAATTATTGAGTTTATTTTAACAAAATGTTCTAGAATTCCATACAAGAAATGGTCATATACTGACAGAGTCACAATACAAAGACAAAGATTGCTGGCCCACTGTTCAATTTTACTTAGAGTGACATCAAATCGTGGACTAATAACTCCTTAAAATAGTCCATTATAAATCAGGACTACTAGTAACAGGTTCTGGCTGGTTACATGGTGGTTTAGCTTCCTTACATCCAGCTTAGTTAGCTAAAAGAAAAGAAAAGGGATATAAATGATAATAAAGCAGCTAGTGTGAGAGGGAGTGATACATTAATAAAGTAATAGTAATAGTGGAGGTGTGTTGGAACTTAATTTCTAATTTATGATTAGGAAGATCTTGTGGACCCAGAATGAAAGGTGACGCGATTAAATGTTGCTGGGAAGCCATAGCTGGGAACAGTAGGTCAGCTGAGATCTTATAAGTGATAGATAGAGGGACTTCTTAATGTTAATGGGTGATGTGCAAGGAATTGCTCGCCTAATTAAATACAGAGACCGATAAGCTTTGCTGCATATTTCTTTGATGTGGAAAGACCAAGATAAACTATCATCACAGATTAAAATACCTAAATCTTTCTGTTGAGTCACTGTTTCAATTGTATCATTACCGATGGTGTAATTGTTGTTAGTAGATGATGATAGGGAGACGTTCATGTATGCACATTTAGAAGTATTTAAAGGAAGTTTCCAAGATTGACACCATGACAATAAATATTGTCAAGATCCTTTTGAAGAGCTAAATTCTCATGCAGAGTTTAGAGAGGCAATAAGTTTGGCATCATCAGCAAATAAAAACATTAATAAGAAAATAACAATCTAAAATCTGCTGTTGTACATGTATACAACTACACTATGTTTCTAATCCTAGCTCTGCACCAGAGAGAGTTTTGCGACACAGTGTTGTGACTCTAGCTACTAAAATTTATAATAATTAGTGTAGTTGTGGTACAGGGATCTCAACATTGTTGGCTACTACAGACTGCTATTGGCTGGAATATGGCTGCTACAGTAGGAAAGGTACGCGAGTGGTGCGTGGCTGGTGAAGTTGCTGTTGAAATAGTTGTTGTGTGTGTCTAGGATATAATCTGCAAAGCTGCAGTCGCTTGGGAGGCTGGCAAACCTCTCTCTATAGAAGACGTGACCGTCGCTCCTCCCAAGCTGGGCGAGGTCCGAGTGAAGGTACGCACGCTGCAGCCTCAAGAACTGCCTCAGATCGCCCGCCATTGTGTGGCGTGTTTGAGCTAGCTAGCGTATGGGGACCAATGGTAAAAATTGTAGGCCATACAATTTTGAAACTTTGTTGTTGTTTTTAGATTGTAGCAACAGGAGTGTGCCACACTGATGCATACACTCTCAGTGGGACTGACCCTGAGGGCCTCTTTCCATGTATTCTTGGGCATGAAGGAGGGGGCGTGGTGGAATCTGTTGGTGAAGGCGTGACCAGTGTGGAGCCAGGTACGGCTGCTAGAGTTTGATTTTCTCCGTGTAGGCATATAAATTAGTTTTAATTAACGAGTTTGCTGAGGGGCGTGGCTAGGTACATCATTCAGTTAGCCTGAGCTCCTCTCTTCTTGCTGTGTCACCTCAAGAAAGTGTGTGTGCAGGAGACAATGATAGATTATACAGTCAATCAGTCTAAGTTTGTTGTTATTACTGATTTTGAATGTGGTGGAGAGAGAGAGAGAGAGGTTATTGATGAGCAAATGAAGTGAGCCAGACAACAAGAGGTGAATAATTGAATAATAGAAAGTCAGTTTTATATTTGGTATATATAGTTCTATATTTGGTATGTGGTCCCTTAAGCGCTCGAGCAGATTCCTTGCGTACTCTCTAAAACCCGGCTTTTTAGTGCTTTCTGTCACTACAGTTGCAAGCAGGTCTCATTTTAGGGTTAGAATTCTAAATTGTGCCGGAATTCCTTATACTGTGGCTGGTACCTGTTCTTCTAGAAATAAAACAGAGCTAGTTTCAAGAGCTTCTGGTGCTTCACGTGGTAGAGCAGCTAATTAGTACTGTAGAAGCTTCCATTATTGAAGAAAATTGGAGTAACAATAATTTAGTTGCTGTTTGCTAAAATGAATTGTTGTCAAATATAATTATACTTGAAGTTTTAAAAATGACCCATCGGTAGTGCAGGAGCAGGAGTAGGAGGTGTGCAGCATTTGAATTCAGGTGAAGTAATTTAAGGTAGCCCGTGCTTTAGGAATTCAACCTTATCAGAGTTGAGTTCTCAGCAAAAAAATCTTAGTATGATCTTACATATCTTATTAAGACCATGCAAGATTTGATAAGATTTATGATAAGATAGGAAGATATTAAGAAGTTATTAAGATATTAATAAGAAAATTGTGAAGAACTTAGCTAATAAGATTGTGAAATGGTTTTCTTATTTAGATTACAAATTAAGATTTCAATAAGTTCTTTATAAGATCTTAATGTAGGATCATATCTCAGAAAGTTAATTAAGATTTTAGTAGATTCTTATTAAGATTGTATTTTAAGATCTTAATTGTTTTCCTATATTAAGATATTTCATAAGATAGTTAGTAAATAACTTAATAAGATTTAGATTTTCTTATTAATATTAGAACTCAAGGCTGCATTAAGATCTTTGTAAGATCTTAATGTAGGACCATATCCCAAGTTCTAATTAGGACTTGGGTATTTCTTGATAAGATTGTATTTAGTCAGTTTTCAATACCAAATAGTATGGGATTATTTAGAAATACCACAGTAGTGGGGAAATGTAATAGTTTATGTATAATACACTTTGTTGCACACTATCTGCTTAGGCAATATTGTGGTGGAATTCCTGGGCAATGCTACAACAACGGAAATGAATAACGGAAATGAATAATGGCAGAATCAGAGTGGCCCCCAATTTTGAACACATTCGGACAAATGAATTAAAATGTGCATGTTAGCAGTACGCAATTCTTCATTGTAGAGCTCAGGAACTAAGTAAAAAAACAGATTTAATTGCTCCTGTGCTATCTTGACATCCGCAATTGAAATTATATCTCCAAGTAGAATATGCATTGCTGAGACAAGTAATGATAGATGGTAAATATAATCTGATGGTAGCAGGTTACTCAAAACTGGTAAGCAAAACAGCCATGCACGGTATTCAGATGCTTTCCACTGTTTAAAGCTCGATATTGACCTATAAGATTGACCGATAAGATTGACCGATAAGATTTAGGAGATCTCCTAAATTCTTGAGGTGGTTCTATGCTTTTAATTTTTTTGTCTATTACTTCTATATCTCTTCCAAGATAAAAGCGACTTGAATGATTCTTTGAATCAAGGCAAAAGGACAGAAGCTTTCTTGAAATTCCTTCCTGCACAGCATGCATATAATCTACTGTCACTGCTTCAGTCAAATCAATAGCAGATGATAGAACACATTTGCCTTTACAACCCATTACTGGTTTATGTTTATCTTCTGCCTCTTTTGCATGCTGTTCAATAGTGCTGCTGTGACGAGGTACATGTTGCTCACTAGGTAAGAATACCTGCCTATGCATGATATGAGCTCCTTTATCAAGGCAGCACAAGCAACTATGGTTTCCATTAAATTGAAGAAAATTAATTGCACCTGCTCGTGCCGGTAAGTCAAACACAGCCATTATTAACTTTCCTTTTACAATCTTAGTCCCATTAAAATGAGGAGATTCAATGGGAACTCCTTGCAGCTCAAGTTGTGCTATTTTGTCCAATACTTGCTTGAGAATATTTTGCATTGGTGGTTTTCCTGTGCCCTGCCATGCACCTGCCAAAATAAGGTTTTCAGCATTCATGCGAATACCAGGAGGTAAACTCGTAATTGCTAAATGTATTGGCCAAGGACTGACTTGAAGACTTGAACAATTGAACTCCATCACAGCAGAGAATGAAGCCTACATTTCCAGGAATAGAAAAAAAACTACCTTTTTCTGTTATTTTTTCATAAGCATTACCATCTTGAATATCTTGGTACACATCGTGAACACTATTCCTAGTAAATGGATACTGAATCTCTCTCCATTTTTCTATACAATGCAATAATAATTATTCTTAAAACATGTATAGCTTAATATAATGATTTTTCAAGCCATAGTTTATAGGAGGGGGGAACACAAAACTGATAATGCAATACCCTAACTCCTGCTCTCTCCCCACCTTCCCTTCACTTACCCACCCCTACCCTCTCATGATATTCTAACACTGCAACAGAAAGTCATCTTAGCACACTAACAAGAAAGTTATCAATGGATATATGTTCTCAAAATGTTTCGATTCCAGTGACATTAGGGGATCAATACTGCCCCTTCCCGTAAATTCTCCTGCTAGTGATAAATTTTGTATCCGCTTTTTAAAATTTATCAATACTACTTCCATAATAATTTCTGTATAAATTCCCCTTGAACTTACCAGAACCATCTGCGAATTGATTCTCAAATGGCAACAAAGTGAAATGAGACTCACCAGCTTTTGCACATCTGTTGCCTATACATTGGCTTGCATCTTGGGGAATTTTTGCCATACAGGATAAACAAAATTTAGTGATTTCTAGGGTTTCCATGGTTGAAAAATGTTTCTTGAATGTATGTAGACTTTAAAGGTACTGGTTTGGTTTTGGAAAATGTAATTGCATTAACTGAAGTAACTGATGCTGCTTGATATGATAATTTATTGCGTATTGAATAATCATAATGTGGAAAATATACTTTCTTCCAAAGTAAGGGGAGCATTCTTAAATAGTGGCTTTGGGTAGCTAGTTGAAAAAGAATTTGAGAGGTCTTTATTTATTGCCACTTCATCATAATTTTCCAATTCACTCTCGTGTCCTTCACTCTCATTTTCGCTGCTTGCCTCTGAACCACTCTCTTCAACAGTGTTACCATCAAAGTTACTCCCTCCATCACTATATCCATCAACATTGTTCCCTTCAATGCTGCTGCCCTCTATGTCACTCCTTTCAATACTGTTACCTTCTTCTTCATTGCTTCCTTCATCACTGATATTTATCTCATCCGCACTCTTCCCTTCATCTGTGTCGCTCAGCTTGTTCTCAGTTTGAACAACCTTCTCTGTGTTACCCATGTCTTGCTCATCATAATAAATCCCTATTCATATCTACACTCTCTCCCCCAATGTCAAAGTTCATCATACTTTTTCTTCCATCTTCACAAAGTTGACTTAGGAATTCTACAACTTTTTTGATGATAATTCTTCCTTTTTTTGACCACATTTTGCTCTGAAACTGAATTTGCTGCAAATCTTTTGCGGTACCTCCATGCTGTTGTCTTTGGAACCACAGCACTTGAATCATAAAGATAAGCTCTTCTTTTTTCCATTATTCAAATTCAAAACCACGCATGCCCCCTACTTAGAAAACTACAATTATGTAAGCAGAACTTTCCAGCTACAGACAGCTGCACATAAATTAGCATGTAAATGGAGTCACCAGTCTCTTTCAGTAGGGTGGGTCAGCTACTCCACTTAAGTGGCCACCAAACTTAGCCTCCAGCTGGTCTTGGCTGAACAGTTTAGTGGTGGTTGGAGCTGAAGTGGTTGTGGTTGATAAAGGTGGTAAAGTGGAAGCTATAGTAGCAGGAGGTTGCCATACTTAGCAGCAGGGTATTTGTATTAATCTTAGACAAAAAGCCCAAGTGTACAGCTTCCAGAATAGAACATACTGATGATGAGGACACTGATGATGATGGCCAGGATACTGAAGAAACAGCTGAAGTAGGTCATGCAATATTAGTGTATATAATGTATACATATATGTATGTGTTATATGTGAATATTTTCAATGATCAATGATCAATATACATAGGATGCAGGCTCTTTATCGTGTTCCGGAATAGGAAAAAAGTTCAACTTAAGCCAGGTACTGTATTCTTGGAATGCAATTCATCAGTATAGAGTGCTATGAATGAAATTTATTCCTCTCACAGACCAATCGTGAAAAAAAATCAGTGATAAAAAGGTATCGGCCCAGAGAAAGGTATATAGATAAGCTGCCTTATTCAACTTATAATGATGTGAGAATGTCAATAGAGTAATGAAGAAGCAGAAGTTTTAGAAGATTCCATGAATTATGTTGACGATGAACCTGCTGAAGTAGGTTATCTACTTACACGTTTTTTTTGTCTTTAAGAAATTACTACACAATAATATTGTGTAGGACACTGTTTCTGTATTACAATTCAGCGACAGGAAAAAGTTAACTCAGGTTAGTCTTGTGGTGCAACTTTTACATTTTGTGCTTCATATGTTGGATGTATCCAACATTTTTTCAGGGCAAAAAGCATTCTCTTTCACTCGAGACCAGGCCACCTAAGAGAGCAAGGCTATCTGAAAAAGTGAGACATTATTAGTCCAAAGTAAAGTAAATGCTGCCGTATTAAAATCATGTGGGGTGTCAATAGGATCATGATGATACTGAAGATTTCGATGAAATCAGCCAATCATCTACTTGTTCTACTTTCATTGTAAGTAAGCTTTTTGGAATATTTTTGTTTAGAATTGTAATGACCACTTTAATTCTATAGGTTCAAAATGATATTTTACAACAAATTTGGGACAGGCAAAATAAAATTGAAAAAAAAAATGAATAAAATTCTATTGTACTTAAAACCTAAACAGTCACAGATAGTGAATACTGAAGACATTAATGATCCAGAGTTTGTTACAGTAAGTCAACATATTACACACTCGATGTACAATAGATGTTTATACTTGTATTTGTAATATTAGGAGAATGGAATCAACTTACTTACGTTTGGGATTCAACAGCCCGACAAGTATGCATTGGCACTACTTGATGCTTTATTTAGTGAAGACGAACTGGCTAGTAGTTGTTATGCTACAACTAAGCGCAGCAAGAAACCACCTTTGCCTTCAGAGAAAGTTGCCATTCTTGAAAGTAAATTGTGTATTTTTTTGAAGTTAGTATGTTGAGTGAATTTTGATTCCAGTCCATATAATAATATCTAGTATTCTAGCAATGTAGAGTCTAGGATAACTAATAAACTATAATTGAGACCCATTCTTACTTTTGTTTCTATATTACAACTAAGCATATAGTTTTTATTTAATTTACTAGAATATTGTAAAAAAGGAAAAAACAACAAGTATGACTAAATAATAGATAGACAACGAAATCGAGGGATCTACCACCCACAGAACCTTGAGGGTTGTGGGTTGTACCGTCCCGAGCGTAGCGAGGGCGATACTAGCGGCCCGAGGGGTTAGACGGGCGGTAGTTCCCGAGATTTCGTTGTCTATCTGTTTTAGAACTAGCAACTATAGCCTTAGTTACCAAATAAAAATTTCTATCCTTTGTTCTATGTTGACACTCCACGACAAAGACGGCAGAGACATTACGGAGAGGTGTCCAGTAATTGCAGCAATTCTAAGGAGCCACGGCGCATAGAATATTTTCATGTGTTGTGTGCTCGACTCCAGTGAACCGGCAAAAGTGATGGAATTAGAGTCAGGAGAATCAATATCACTGCGTTTTCAGCGAACTTAGAAAGAACATTCCAGCCCACCCGTCTACATTCCTATTTTTCGCATTTCAGCTAAATTGGTGAGATAAAATTTACAAAACGGCTTTGTCTCTCCTAAATCTTCTTTCAACCAGCTACTCTTCCACCTTCTTCAACTCAATCATCTCTCCTTTATTTAGCTCCTCACAGTCAGCTCTCCAGTCTAGCTCCTCACCGTCAACTTTCAAGTCAAGCCCCTCACAATCAGTACTCTAGCGTTGTTCTTTACAGTCAATCTCCAGTCTAACTTAGCTTTTGAATCAAGATTTGGTCAACCTTTACATGATGATGAAATTTTGAAAGATGTAAGGCCATGCAAAAAGTTTATATTTACAGTATCTGACATTGATGAACAGCTTGCGATGGATAAGGAAGGATTTTGATTACATAAGCAAAATACAACGAAAATACCATGAATGTAGTGCTTTTACATTGCAAACAATATACTAGAAGGGGTGCCTTTAATTTTCATAACTGTAGTGATTTAAACATCCACAAGAATAGGACTAAAACTTTTAAAATAACATATGCAACATATATAACTGCTTTTTTATTGTTCATTATGTTATTGGTTTCTTTCTCACTTTCTCATTTTGGTGATGAATGTATTAGTTAAGAAAAATATTGTTAGTGTGCAAGGCATGTGATGAATCCAACTTATCTTTGGCATCTGACAGGAAAACCGTGCAAGCAACATTTGCACCATAGATAAAATAAAAATTCTTTAATTAATGCTTGCACGACTCATAAACAAAAAAAACTAATAAAATGCTAGAAGGGAGGATACTATTAGCCAGAAGGGAGGATACTACCAGTAGTATCCTCCCTTCTGGCGTTTAGTATCCTCCCTTCTGGCGTTTAGTATCCTCCCTTCTGGCGTTTAGTATCCTCCCTTCTGGCGTTTAGTATCCTCCCTTCTGGCGTTTAGTATCCTCCCTTCTGGCATTTAGTATCCTCCCTTCTAGCATTTAGTATCCCTGTGCACTCACTTGAACAACACTATGCTGGATAGAATGCCTACTTCACAATACAAACAAGGTGTTAGCTATGTAGTTGTACTTGCAAATATGGTGTGCTTTTACTGGAGACCACAAATTTTTCTGCCATAAGTCAACAAATTTAACAATTTCAGTAGCTTCTAAAGGAAGATCCCTATGATTTGGATAACCTAATAATATTTCTGAGATGGCGTTATTTCTGATCCTAACTGAAATACCAAATTTTCACAACCACATCTACTAATTTAATAATGATGTTTATCAACAAAATTAAGGGGTTCATTGTATGTATCTAGAACACTTTGGAACCTGCAAAAATACTTACAGCAGATCAATACCTGATGACTTCACTTACTTTCAAGTTATGAGATAATTTGTTTACCTGCTTTACTTTTCTTTTTATAAAAAGGAAGTGTCAAACAAGTTGCTGCATGATAATTTTTTAAATAACTTTATGATTGGTTGCACTATGTACATTATGTCTATTCTGGGAAGTAGTAGGATTATTATTGCACCTATTTATACCAAATTGAAGTGCCCAGACTTATTTTGGTTAAACTTGTGAACTTGTGGTTAAAGGTCACAGCTGTTGTTACAGATAGCAGTTGGGGGTATCTGCAACAGTTTGTGAGGTTGTGTGTCTCTCCAGATTTACAGATCTAGTTAATACAAACTGATGCATAGCAGTTTGCATGACCCACTATTTCAAGTTCATGCCACTGGCTAACTTGAATACATTGATTTCCAGAGTTTAAAAATAAAAACAACAACAACATAGAATACAATACTCACAGCATGCAATATACTTTGTGTTGTGGTATTAGGTGGCCACTAAAGTTATAACTATTAAGCAATCTGTACCAGTAAATACAACTTAATAACTAATTGCTTTATCCTTACCTCACACACTGGATAGGTATTGTACTTATTTGCTCATTTTCCATAATAAAACCAAAGTTCTGTCTAAATTAAAATTAAACTTCAGCTTGCTTGACTAAAATGGGTTCTATCTATTATAAATTTTTTCTCACTTTCACTTTATGTATTTTTATATTTTTATGAAGGTATCTTGAAGAAGTTTGTTCAGGCCACTGAACACTGTAACATTCATATTAGCTCACTTTATTTTGTGTATTCTTATCTTATTATTTCCGTGTTGTTGTCCTACCACTTTCCACTACTTCCGCTCCCCTGGTGTGTGCTGGCAGCTGATTGGTCAGTTGTTAGCTCATGCTTTCCAGCTGTTTCCATGTTAGCTGTTTTGTTTATCACTTTTGATTAATCTCAAACTTGTGGTCACTTGACTCTTGTATTTAGTGGTCATTTGCTCTAGTGCTTGTGGTCTACTATTCTATATCAAACTTGTCTAACCAATATATCTAATTCTATGTGTGTGTGGAGGCAGTGTAACTTGTCAGTGGATTTACAATCCATAAGAGTTATATATTCTAGCTTCTAATACATACACTCAGGACTGTCTCTAATTCAGGATTCGCATTGGATACTTCCAGTGTCAGAACCCGCATCAACAATATCGTCCCCGGCAGTTTCTCTCGTTTCATTTTAGTCCACTGGTGCGTGCACGGAAATCCAACCCGCGAGTAATTGAAAATCGTGGGTGAATTCAATTTTTTGCCACAAATTACCCCTACCTGGGACAATCGCGGGTAAATTCTTATAAGTTTTTGTTATAGCATTGCAGCAACAGAATAGAAATAATAAATGTGAATAATCAAGCTGTATAGGTTGATGTTGCTATTTATGGAGTCTTGTAGTTGGAGTCTACAGACCTGGAGACTCCTGGGACTATTTTTGTGAAGACTCTAGACGAATCAGCAAGTCTCTGACTAGACAAAGGTTTCAGTGATGATGAGGACTTCTGTCACACTGCAGCAAGAGAAGGCAACACATTTTGAAAGTCCATCAATTTTGTTCATTGATTTAAAGAGATTCCTATTGTTAATTTGTTCCATAACAGGCAACAAGCTGGCTACAAGACAAATATAATCCTAAACTTAGCTAGCCAGTGAACTAACAAACCAAGCTAGTTGATCATTTCTAAAAGAGTGACTGTATTATAGTTACCCTGACTTAGTGTAACTATCAAACTGTTGGAAACAGAAAAAAAAAAAGAAGCACAAAACGGCCTGTAAAATTATGTCTATACGGATCTAGTGCTATTTAAAGCCATACCTGTCTAGTACTCTTACACAATGTAGGGTCTAAACTGAGTAAGGCCTTCCCCATGAAGTAAGCGACCCCAACTATAACTCATGCATTTCAGCTGATCGCCGCCATTTTCCAAGCATAAGTAACAGTCTTACGTAACCTGTAATGCGGACTTCCGGTTAGCTTACAAAAATACTCAATAAGAAGTGCTCTACACAGTGGTATGAATAATTCATTTTTCATTTTTTTACGGAAATGGTCCCTTTTCCTAGGCCCTGTCACATATGCTAATTACACGGTCCCCAGCAGTTTCTCTCGTTTCATTTTAGTCCACTGGACACGTTCGACTTTGAAATATGCTAATTACATGGTCCCCCGGCAGTTTCTCTCATTTCAAGTCTGACTTTAAAATATGCTAATTACATGGCCCAAGGCAGTTTCTTTCATTTCGTTTTAGTCCACTGGACATGTCTGACTATGAAATATGCTAATTACATGGTCCCCGGCAGTTTCTCTTGTTTCGTTTTAGTCCACTGGACAAGTCCGACTATGAAATATGCTAATTACATGATCCCCGGCACATTCTATCGTTATATTTTAGTCCACTGGACATGTCCGACTCTAAAATATGCTAATTACAGGGTCCAAGGAAGTTTCTCTCATTTCATTTTAGTCCACTGGACACGTCCGACTCTAAAATATGCTAATTACATGGGCCCCCGGCTGTTTCTCTCGTTTCATTTTAGTCCACTGGATGTGTCAGACCTTATAATTATGCTAATTACATGGTCCCCGACAGTTTCTCTCATTTCGTTTATGTCCTTTGGACATGTCTGATTCTGAAATATGCTAATTACATAGTCGCCGGCAGTTTCCCTCGTTTCATTTTAGTCCACTGGACACGTCCGACTAGGAAATATGCTAATTACATGGTCCCTGGCAGTTTCTCTCGTTTCATTTTAGTCCACTGGATGTGTCAGACCTTATAATATGCTAATAACATGGTCCCCGACAGTTTCTCTCATTTCGTTTATGTCCTTTGGACATGTCTGATTCTGAAATATGCTAATTACATGGTCCCCGGCAGTTTCCCTCGCTTCATTTTAGTCCACTGGACACATCCAACTCTAAAATATGCTAATTACATGGTCCCTGGTAGTTTCTCTCGTTTCATTTTAGTCCACTGGACACGTCCGACTCTAAAATATGCTAATTACATGGTCCCCGGCAGTTTCTCTCGTTTCGTTTTAATCCGCTGGACACATTCAACTATGAAATATGCTAATTACATGGTCCCCGGCAGATTATCTCATTTCGTTTTAGTCCGCTGGACAAGTCCGACTTTAAAATATGCTAATCACATGGTCCACGGCAGTTTCTCTCGTTTCATTATAGTCCACTGGAAGTGTTCGAACTTATAATATGCTAATCACATGGTCCCCGGCAGTTTCTCTCGTTTCATTTAAGTCCATAGAACACGTCTGATTCTGAAATATGCTAATTACAATGACCCCGGCAGTTTCTCTCGTTTCATTATAATCCACCGGACACATCCGATTATGAAATATGCTAATTTCATAGTCCCAGGCGGTTTCTCTCGTTTCGTTTTAGTCCACTAGTCAAGTCCGTTTAAGAAATATGCTAATTACATGGTCCCCGGCAGTTTCTTTCGTTTCATTTTAGTCTACTGGACACGTCCGACTGTAAAATATGCTAATTACATTGTCCCCGGTAGTTTCTCTCGTTTCATTTTAGTCCACTGAACACGTCCGACTCTAAAATATGCTAATTACAGGGTCTACGGCAGTATCTCTTGTTTCATTTTAGTCCACTGGAAACGTCCAACTCTAAAATATTCTACTTACATGATCACCGGCAGTTTCTCTCGTTTCATTTTAGTCCATTAGACACGTCTGACTCTATAATATTCTAATTACATGGATCCCGGCAGTTTCTCTGGTTTCATTTTAGTCCACTGGACACGTCCGACTAAAAAATATTCTACTTAGATGGTCACCGGCAGTTTCTCTCGTTTCGTTTTAGTCCACTGGACACGTTCGACTATGAAATATGCTAATTACATTGTCACCGGCAGTTTCTCTCGTTTCATTTCAGATCGCTGGATACGTCCGACTAAGGAATATGCTAATTACTTGGTCCCCGGCAGTTTCTCTCGTTTCATTTAAGTCCCCATTGGGTAAGTCTGACTCTAAAATATGCTAATTACATGGTCCCACGGCAGTTTCTCTCGTTTCATTTTAGTCCACTGGATGTGTCAGACCTTATAATATGCTAATTACATGGTACCCGACAGTTTCTCTCATTTCATTTAAGTCCTTTGAACATGTCTGATTCTGAAATATGCTAATTACATGGTCCCCGGCAGTTTCTCTCGTTTCATTTTATTCACTGGACACGTCCGACTCTTAAATATGCTAATTACATGGTCCCCGGTAGTTTCTCTCATTTAATTTTAATCAACTGGACACGTCCGACTCTAAAATATGCTTAATTACATGGACAACGGCAGTTTCTTGCTTTCATTAGTCCAATGGACACGTCCGACTCAAAAATATTCTACTACATGGTCACCGGCAATTCTCTCGTTTTCGTTTTAGTCACTGGACACGGTTTTCGAATATTGAAATATGTATTTACATGGTCACCGGAAGGAGTTCTCTCGTTTCATTTCAGATCGTTGGACAAGTCCGATAAGGAAATATGCTAATTACCAAGGTCGCCAGCAGTTTCTCTCGTTTCACTTAAGTCCATTGGGTATGTCCGACTCTAAAACATGCTAATTACATGGTCCCCGGCAGTTTCTCTCGTTTCATTTTAGTCCACTGGACACGTCCGACTAAAAAATATTCTACTTAGATGGTCACCGGCAGTTTCTCTCGTTTCGTTTTAGTCCACTGGACACGTTCGACTATGAAATATGCTAATTACATTGTCACCGGCAGTTTCTCTCGTTTCATTTCAGATCGCTGGATACGTCCGACTAAGGAATATGCTAATTACTTGGTCCCCGGCAGTTTCTCTCGTTTCATTTAAGTCCCCATTGGGTAAGTCTGACTCTAAAATATGCTAATTACATGGTCCCACGGCAGTTTCTCTCGTTTCATTTTAGTCCACTGGATGTGTCAGACCTTATAATATGCTAATTACATGGTACCCGACAGTTTCTCTCATTTCATTTAAGTCCTTTGCAAAGCAGAGAAACTGCCGGGGTCCATGTAATTAGCATATTTTAGAGTCGGACGTGTCCAGTTGATTAAAATTAAATGAGAGAAACTACCGGGGACCATGTAATTAGCATATTTAAGAGTCGGACGTGTCCAGTGAATAAAATGAAACGAGAGAAACTGCCGGGGACCATGTAATTAGCATATTTCAGAATCAGACATTTCATTTTAGTCCACTGGACACGTCCGACTCAAAAATATTCTACTTACATGGTCACCAGCAATTTCTCTCGTTTCGTTTTAGTCCACTGGACACGTTCGACTATGAAATATGCTAATTACATGGTCCCCGGCAGTTTCTCTCGTTTCATTTCAGATCGTTGGACAAGTCCGACTAAGGAATATGCTAATTACAAGGTCGCCAGCAGTTTCTCTCGTTTCACTTAAGTCCATTGGGTATGTCCGACTCTAAAACATGCTAATAACATGGTCCCCGGCAGTTTCTCTCGTTTCATTTTAGTCCACTGGACACGTCCGACTCTAAAATATTCTAATTGCATGGTCCCCGGAAGATTCTCTCATTTCATTTAAGTCCTTTGGACATGTCTGATTCTGAAATATGCTAATAACATGTTTCCTGGCAGTTTCTCTTGTTTCATTTCAGATCGCAGGACACGTCCGACTCTAGAATATGCTAATTACATGGTCCCCCGGCAGTTTCTCTTGTTTCATTTTAGTCCACTGGATGTGTCAGACCTTATATTATGCTAATTACATGGTCCCCGACAGTTCTCTCATTTCGTTTAAGTCCTTTGGACATGTCTGATTCTGAAATATGCTAATTACAATGACCCCGGCAGTTTCTCTCGTTTCATTATAATCCACCGGACACATTCGATTATGAAATATGCTAATAACATATTCCCCGGCAGTTTCTCTTGTTTCGTTTCACTAATCACGTTTGTCTAAGAAATATGCTAATTACATGGTCCCTGGTAGTTTCTCTAGTTTTATTTTAGTCCACTGTGTGGGCCTGCCCACATGAAGAAATACAGATCAAGTCAAAGAGACAGTGTTATGTGTGTGTGTATGAACTGTATGTGTGCGCATGTCAAGAGACTGTTTGTGTATGTTTCCTTTTATGGTCATGTTTTGTGGAGTTGTGGAACCTCGTGTGTTGCACGAGTTGTTTTCTGTTAAGTTTTATGGGCGGAGTTTATCACTCATATAAAAGCTGCCCCATGTTGTTGGAAAGTCAGTGTTTGGATAATCTCAGAAATACGTTTTACCTTGACGGTTGCTGCGGCAGCGCTTGGAAGCCATTCACTCTGGTGGCAGCGATCAATAAGCTGTCCCCATAGTTGTGCGCCTTACGTCTGCGGAGGGAAGGGCCCACAAAATTGGTGGCAGCAGTGGGATCCGGAGCGAAGAAATTCTCAGACGGACCACGAACCCAATTCGGAGAGAAGACATTCTCAGCCGAACTTGAACCCTAGTCCACGGACAAGGAGAACGAACCAAGAGTGGAGACATCCACCCTACCCGAAGTCTACGGACGAGTACGCAAGACTACCTTGCTGAGGCAGAGGGAGCCAGATCTACGGATCGCCAGGAAGTGACAGAGAGAGCTGCGGCCCCCTGGACTGACTGGCATTTGTGATTTGTGTTGTGAATTTTTTTGTAGACGACAGTCTATCATTTTTTTTCTAATTCATTGTTTTTTTGTGTGCGCGTGTAGGTCTCTAATGGAAGGTGAGGACACTCCCCTTCCATGTCAAGGGCGGGGACAGAGGCGAAGAGGAAGACTACTCAGGGGTTGCCTGCGGTGAACTCTGGTGATATCGCCTATCGGCCATCACATCGGTTGCCTGCTTCCGAGCGTTCGCCGTACCCGACGCGTCTGGCGGAGACTCAGTACGCTGAGGACGAGCTCTTGGAGGAGGAAGGAGTGAGTGGAGATTTGGGTGTAGAGGAGGTAGATAGTGAGGAGTCGGTAGAAGAGGTAAAGGTGTTGGGAGTTAGCAGGATGGCTAAGAAAGGGGAGGAGAGTGAAGTAGCTAAGTTGATCAAGTTTATGGTCGACAGGGATGCGGAAGTGAAGAAGAGTGAGGCTATGGACAGGAGGGATAGAGAGATGAAGGAAGCCGAGATAAGGGCAGAAGCGGAGAGACGAGAAGCCGAGGTGAGAAAGGGGGTGGAAGATGTTCGGAGGGCCGAGATGGTAGAATTGTTTAGGCAGTTGAGGGATGAGGAGTGTATGAGAAGGAGGGAAGATTAGGAGGTGAGACGTAAGACGAGGGAGGAGGATACCATCAGGCGTAAGGATGAGGAAGCAAGTAGAAGGCGGGAAGAGGAAGAGTGTAGAAGGCGTAGGAGGGAGGAAGAGGAGGAGCTCAGAGAGAGAAGGGAAGTACAGCAGGAGAAGTTAAAGGTGTTGGGTACATATAAGGAGTCAGTAGAGTTGATGGGATATCTTGAGAAATTTGAAAGGATTGAAGGAGTGCAAGATAGATGTTAAGGATTGGGCGGAGAGACTATTCCCTAGGTTACCTGAATGATTGTGTACCAGGATTGCGGGTGTGAGAGACCAGGGAGGGGATTACGAAGCTGTGAAGAGTGTGTTATTGAAGGCTGTGGGTGAGACGTCCCTTACCTATGGTCATCAGTTGTTCGAATTGTCGGGGGAGTTTATGAAAGCGAAGTCAGCGGGGGAGATTGTAGAGGTGATAGAGAGGATATGTAGAGGTGTGATGCAAGGGTGTGAGTCAATGGAAGATGCGGTTGTCGCGTTGGCTATGGCCCTGACCCGTAAGATGATTCCACCAGGTGGGAAGGTATTCCTAGAGAATAGGAAAATTACAAGGATGGAGGAGTTGAGAGAGGCGTGGGAACATTGGATGGCTGGTAGGCAGAAGGGTAATTTTTATAAGGCGTGGATTAGCTCTGGTATGGGAGAGAGCAGTAGAGGGTATCATGGTAGTGGAAGTAGTGGTGCGTATGATCGAGGCCATTTGAATAGTTATGTCACCTGTTTCAACTGTGGGGAGAAGGGACACAGGTCGACTGAATGTAAGACGGCCAAGTCCAATGGTGGGAATAGGACTAGTGAGGGTGGGCCTAGTGTGAGGCCAATAACTTGTTTCAACTGTGGCAAGAGTGGGCACAGGAGTGTGGACTGTCCAAACCGGAAGGTGGGAGGTGTGGTGAAGAAAGAACCAGTATTTGGTAGAGTGGCAAAAATAGTTGTGGGAGCGAAGAAGAAGGGTAATGTTGCATGGAATTTGGTGAATGGTGTGAGGGGAAGGATATTAGTGGATTCAGGGGCTGAGGTAGGTAAGGTCCTTAGTGGGAAGTGATGCTGTGAATTGTGGCGAGATGCACATTTCAGGTGTATTGGGGAAAACTAGTGTGTACCAGAGCACAATAGTGACCTTTGAGATCGGTGGGTTAAAGTGTACGAAGTTAGCAATGATAGAGGAGAGGGATGATCCGGAAGTAATGAGTATTATTCCGTTTGATGTAACCAATGCAGAGGAAGTCAATGCATTTAGGGTAGCTATCGAGGAGTCCAAAACATTGGGTAGCTCTGAGGTAGTAGCTGAGGCTGAGGTTAACGTGTTAACTCGCAGCCAGGTGATAGAAGAAGAGATATTAGATAGGGATGATGATGATGCTAAGTGTGAGGATTTGTGGTGTGTGGTTGAAGGGGAGGAGTCGGAGAAGTTAGAGCTTGGTGTTGATATGGATGCTTCGGTTGAAAGGGAAGAGGCAGAATCGTTGCAAGAGTGCTTGAGGGATAGAGTGGATGAGGGGTGTGATGTGGAGGGGGTGCCGACATCATTAGACAGTGTAGTGACAGTGAGCGAGAATGAGTCTGAACTTTGTAAGATAGCAGAACAGATTGGTCCGGTGATGTCAGGATCAGACGGGGAGGAGTTTAGAAAGGCAGTGAGAGATGATGAAAGTTTGAAGGAGTGGCGTGAATTGGGGGATAGGAAGGAGAGAGGATTTTCGTGGAAGAAGTAAGTTTTAGTGAGGAGTTTATACGTGACGTGGGAGGAGTTTAGAGATGTACTGGTTGTTCCTAGTGGGTACAGGAACAGGATTAAGGTATTGGGTCACGATAGAAATGGGCATTTAGGGGCGGAGAAGGTTGTAGCTATGATTGGTAGATGTTTTGTGTGGCCGGGAATGAATAAGGAGTTGGTTGAGTATGGTAGAAGTTGTAGTATCTGTCAGAGGAAGAGCAAACATAGGCCTAGGAGAGCTCCGGCTGTGGAGAGGCCTGTGTTGACGGAACCGTTCGAGTCGGTAGTGGTAGATTTGGTAGGTCCTTTAACTAAGGGAAAGGGGGGTTGTAGATATCTCTTGACTTATGTCTGTTTGGCAACAAGGTGGCCAGAGGCGGTTCCCCTAAGGAATGTGACGGCGAGAGCAGTTGTAGAAGGGTTGTGGTTGATCTACTCCAGGACTTCAATTCCTGAGAGGATTTTGTCAGATCAAGGCAGTCAATTTTGTGGTCGGGTAATGAAGGAGCTTTGTGATTGGTTGGGGATAGAGAAGTTGAGGACCTCCCCGTACCATCCGGAAACGAATGGTGCGGTGGAAAGGATGCATGGGACGTTTAAAGGAATTTTGGGGAAGTGCATGGAGGAAAGGTTGGATTGGGTAGGACAGGTCAATCTCGTTTTGTTTGTTTTGAGGCAGATGCCTCATGCAGACACGGGGTTCAGTCCCTTCGACCTAGTGTATGGTTTCAGGGTAAGAACACCATTGGATGCGTTATACCATGGTCTGTTTGAGGTGGAGAGTGAGAGGTTGAATGTTTGTGATTGGGTAACTGGGATGGCAGAAAGATTGGAGTTAATGAGGGACTGCGCTGCATTGAAATCAGCTAAGTGTAAGGAAGGAAGGATGATGTACTTAAACAAAGGCACCAAGTTGAGGGAATTTGAGGTTGGGTCGTTGGTTTTGTATCGTGTTCCCGGGATGTCATGTAAACTGGCAGACTCGTGGGAGGGACCGTACCAGGTGCTAGCAAGGAAGGGTGAAGTTGACTATAGAATTTGTAAGGTTGGGGCAGAGCAGCATGCCAAGGTCGTACATGTAAACTGTTTGAAACTGTATAGAGAAAGGCATTCAGTGAAGAGGTTGGATGTGGTTGTAGAAGAGCAGGAGGATGAAAGGAGTCTGTTGAGTGGGGAGTGCGACGGGTATAACGGGGAAGAATTGGGTGTGGTTTTGGAGGAATTTAGGGAAGTGTTCTCGGAGGTGCCAGGGAATACTGATAGGGTGATCATGAAGATTGATACTGGGGACAGTCTGCCTATTAGGCAGGCCCCGTATTCTGTGCCGATGGGAATTCGCGAGAAGGTGAAAGAGGAATTGAGGTGTTTGGAGGAGTGCGGGATTATTGAGCGGTGTTCGAGTAGTTGGGCGTCGCCCTTGGTACCTGTGAAAAAGGCGGATGGAGGGATTAGGCTGTGTGTGGACTTTAGGAAGCTTAATGATGTTACCGTGAAGGAGCCGTATTATATCCCGAGTTTTGAGGAGATGATTGAAAGAGTTGGCCAGGGTAGTGTGTTGTCAAAAGTGGATTTAGCTAAGGGTTTTCATCAGGTGTTGGTAGACGAGGAGGATAGGGATAAAACGAGTTTTGTGTGCCACTTTGGCAAGTTTCGTTTCAGAAGGATGCCATTTGGTTTAACCAACGCACCTTCTGTGTTTCAACGTTTAATGGATGAGGTGTTAGTTAGTTGTTCGGAGTTTGCGAGGGTTTACATTGATGACATTTTGGTGGTCTCGAAGTGCTGGGAGGTGCATTTGAAGCATTTGAGGGAGTTGTTCGGAGTGCTGAAGGAGGCTGGGCTAACTTGTCAGGCTGCTAAGTGTAGCTTTGGGAAGCGGAAGTTGGAATTTTTGGGGCATCAGATCGGGGGTGGAGTTGTGAGTGTGCCGGATGCGAGGGTACGGGCTATACGGGAGCACCCGCTTCCTAGAACCCGGAAGCAGTTGCGTGCCTTTCTGGGACTGGTGGGATTTTACCGGAGGTTTGTCGCGGGCTTTCACCGGTGGTCGTCCGTTCTGACGCCTCACACGTCTAGAGCCTTGACTGGAAATTTGGAGTGGACTAGCCTGATGTTGGAGGCTTTCCGTGAGTTATGTGTTTCGTTATGTCATTCAGTATGTTTGTGTGTACCACGTGTCAGTGATTTGTTTATTTTGGAGTGTGATGCCAGTAGCACGGGGGTAGGAGCAGTACTATCGGTCAAGAGAGAAGAGGATGTTCTACCAGTTGCCTTCTTCTCGAGGCAGCTGCATGGTGCTCAACGTCGATACAGTGCGCAGGAATTGGAGGGGTTGGCAATGTATGAGGCTATCAAGCATTTCGGGTATTATCTGTATGGGAGGAGATTCGTTGTGATAACTGATCATAGAGGGTTGGTCTCTCTTCGTACGGCAAGACAAGAGAATAGAAGATTGTACAATTGGGCATTGAAGCTTTCTGAATTTGATTTTGAGATTGTGTATAGGAGTGGCAAGGAGAATGGAGTCGCGAATGAGTTAAGCAGATGTCATGAAGGATCTGATGTTGCAGTGGAGACGTCACCCGTCTTTTGCGGAGGAGGGGGAGATGTGGGCCTGCCCACATGAAGAAATACAGATCAAGTCAAAGAGACAGTGTTATGTGTGTGTGTATGAACTGTAATGCATTGTGTGCGCATGTCAAGAGACTGTTTGTGTATGTTTCCTTTTATGGTCATGTTTTGTGGAGTTGTGGAACCTCGTGTGTTGCACGAGTTGTGTTCTGTTGAGTTTTATGGGCGGAGTTTATCACTCATATAAAAGCTGCCCCCATGTTGTTGGAAAGTCAGTGTTTGGATAATCTCAGAAATACGTTTTACCTTGACGGTTGCTGCGGCAGCGCTTGGAAGCCATACACTCTGGTGGCAGCGATCAATAAGCTGTCCCCATAGTTGTGCGCCTTACGTCTGCGGAGGGAAGGGCCCACACACTGGACACGTCCAACTCTAAAATATGCTAATTACATGGTCCTTGGTAGTTTCTCTTGTTTCATTTTAGTTTACTGGACAAGTCCGACTTTTAAATATGCTAAGTACATGGTCCATGGCAGTTTCTCTCGTTTCATTTTAGTTTATTAGACATGTCCGACTCTAAAATATGCTAATTACATTGTCCTCGGCAGTTTCTCTCGTTTCATTTTAGTTCACCGGACATGTCCGACTCTAAAATTTGCTAATTACAGGGTCCACGGCAGTTTTTCTTGTTTCATTTTAGTCCACTGGAAACGTCCAACTCTAAAATATGCTAATAACATGGTCCCCGGCAATTACTCTCGTTCAATTTAATCAACTGGACACGTCTGATTCTAAAATATGCTGATTACATGGACCCCGGCAGTTTATCTGGTTTCACTTTAGTCCACTGGATACGTCCGACTCTAAAATATTCTACTTACACGGTCACCGGAAGTTTCTTTCGTTTTGTTTTAGTCCACTGGACACGTTCGACAATGAAATATGCTAATTACATGGTCCCCGGCAGTTTCTCTCGTTTCATTTCAGATCGCTGGACACGTCTGACTGAGGAATATGCTAATTACATGGTCCCCGGCAGCTTATCTCGTTTCATTTTAGTCCACTGGACACGTCCGATTCTAAAATATGCTAATTATATGGTCCCCGGCAGTTTCTCTCATTTCATTTTGGTCCACTGGACACGTCCGATTCTAAAATATGCTAATTACATGGTCCCAGGCAGTTTTTCTCGTTTTATTTTAGTCCACTGGACATGTCCGACTCTAAAATATGTTGATTACATGGTCCCCGGAAGTTTCTCTCGTTTAATTTTAGTCCACTAGACACGTCCGATTCTAAAACATGCTAATTACATGGTCCCCGGCAGTTTTTCTCGTTTCATTTTAGTCCTGGACACGTTCAACTCTAAAATATGCTAATTACATGGTCCCCGGTAGTTTCTCATGTTTCATTTTAGTCCACTGGACACGTCCGACTATGAAATATGTTAATTACATGGTCCCCGGCAGTTTCTCTCGTTTCATTTTAGTTCATTGGACACGTTAGACTCTAAAATATGCTTATTACATGGTCCCCGGTAGTTTCTCTCGTTTCATTTTAGTCCACTTGACATGTCCGATTCTAAAACATGCTAATTACATGGTCCACGGCAATTTCTCTCGTTTCATTTTAGTTCACTGGACACGTTCGACTCTAAAATATGCTAATTATATGGTGTGATTTTATATATAGTGTTGTGCTTCTGTAAGTGTCATAAATATGTATTTATATTCTTCTTGGAAATTGTTGTTGATTTTTCCAACTTGACGCTTGACACAGTGATGCTCACTGTATTGGCTGAGATGACAGTCGCCTTGTGCCCAAGTTTAGTGTCACCTATGATGAAAGAACAGAAGATTTACTATCTATATCATTGAAATTACATAATTTATATTATGGGGCTGAGTGTAAAAATTGCGTTACTTAAAAAACAACAAAAACTAGTGACCATAAGAGAAGAGTTATTGCCAAGTTGTGGCTATCTGTAAAAAAAATTAGGTTTTTTTATGAAATGGGAAAAGGTTATGGAGTCAAATTCACTGGAGAAAGAACCAGGGGTCCAAGAGGTCCTAGAAGAACTGAAATGTTCTGCCATATTTTGGTGGAATGGTTTAGACATTGGAACTCAGAGATGTTGTGCTTATAGCTACCAATTGAGATGATGAAATCAGCTAACAGAACAGAGCTTGGCATGAACAAAGAAGTCATTGAAAGCTAAATAAATTATGAGACATTTTTTTTACTTAATTACAAGACAATTGCTTGAACCAATTTATGCACTGAAAGTCAATAATAGCAACATTTGATTATTTACAATACACTATTCATTCACTTCTGATATTCTCATGTACAGTGCATCTATTACCTCAACTAATTGGGAATTGAAATGCTCGTAAAATACATAACAATAAAAGAAAAAATGTTTCTGCTATTTTCATAAAGGACCCAAAAAATGCAATTCATTTTGGAAGCGAAAGCTGTCAAATAGAAATAGCACTCCAGTATTGGTGACCAATGCATTATCATCTACTAATATAGACCTATTGGAACCAATACTTCTCTATACTACCAACTCACACGGGAGAACACTTACCACGCCATCACTTCAGCAGCGAGAGCTGGCTGCAGGAGCTCCTCCTCGCAGAGATAGCGATTGAGGTCAAAGGTGAAATATCAGCTTTCTAGTCAGCATTTTGGGTGTGGTGGGTCAGAGATATTGGAATAATAAATAGAGGATGTGTGAACGCCCTATTTTGGAAGACAGACGATTCGAGTCAGTAAGCAAGGTATGGCGGAAAGCCAGCCTCAAGTTCGTACAGAGGTGAGCGCATAGCTACCCAAGCTGATTATTAAATCAAGTGTTTGTATCCAGCCTTCCCTATATAGCCCGCTGTTTGTATAGCTTTACAAAGGGTTGAAAGAAGGGAAAACACTGCTACCTACACACATGCCAACCAAGTACTTAGCTTAATTTTTTCTACAACTAGAAAAAGGGAAATTAATGTCTGATCATTATATATAAGGCATCAACAACTGGATAGAGAGGGAAACTTATGTCTGAGCATGCTCATAAAGAGATACCACCAGCTAAACTGAAAAAAAAATGAGGGAAAGTAATGTCTGAGCATGCTCACACCAATGCACTGGCAACTGGAAAAAAGAGTGGGTAAAAGTCATGTTCCTGAGCATGCTCTTAAAAAGACACCAGGTTCTTTTCATGAGCATGCTCAGACATGACTTTCCCTCTCTTTTTTCCAGTTGCCAGTGTGTTTTTGTGCTGGAGGATGGTTAGACTATCCCTCTCTTTTTTGCAACAGTTTGTATTTATTTACTCTAGCTATTTGAAGTCTAGTTTGTTCAGAAATATAGTAAGTTGTGTGTTTATAACACATAAACACAACATAATATATTTGTAGTCATTTTTTTGTTGTTGTGTTTGTTAGTGGTTTATTTACAGTTTTTACCATGTGTAAATAATTTGTATTTGGGATGTATATTTGTATGTTTGTGCACTTTTATAGGAAGATTATGTTTTTGGGTGTTTTTTTTTTAATGTATATGTTCATATGTTAGCTTTCTCTACAGCATAGCAGGTGTCTTTCAAAAAGAAAAAAAGCTTTTTTTTACAATTTTTTCATTGCGTTTTGACTAAACAGTTGGTACCGTCACATTAAAATTTTTACTAGTCAAGTTCTCGTTTCAGTTGATTTACAGCTAAAAGCTAGAAACTCTTCCACAGCTATATCTGCAAGCTAAGTCTTGTACTACCCTCTAAATGCTATAGAGGTCATGCTAAACTGCTTGCACAATAAAAAAAAAATTGACTTGCTTCGATTAAGCAGACTGACTGGATTTTCGCTGAACTTGCTGCTCTGACGGGTCCCACTTCTTAGTCTTTCTACCAGCTACAGTTGGGTCTCTAGTAGTGAGAACATCTAAGCCAATGATGACCCCAACATTTAAAATAGCATTTATTTTACATTCCTGAAAGTGGCATAGGTAAACATTCAGCATTTAGTCGAACTGAAAAACTATATTTTATCAACTGCCGTAACATTTTCTCTCTTTTTTCTTTTTGTACAATAGCTCCTTCAGTGCAAAATAAATCGTTCTACTGAACAGAATTGAAAACCTATTTTTTCTGGTGCCTACTGTACATTATTTTAGCACAGGAAGAAACAGCTCATTCTCTTATTATGTGTTTGTGTGTTCGGAATATCATGTCATTATTTGTGTTTGTGTTGTGTGCACATATTTACGCATTGTGCCAGTAGTATGTTTGTGTGTTTGTTTATTTGTTTATTTCTCAGTATTGTTTTTTTACTATTTTTATATACTAAATATTGTATTGTATATAAGCATTGTGTGAGAACTTGTATGTTTGTGTGTTAGTATGTCAAGCAGTTGCTGTTGTTATGCGTGTACATTTCTATTGAGTAAAATTATTTATTTGTGTGTTTGTTTACATGGTTCAATTACAATATTGTTGTTTGTTAGTATTTTATGTACTTATTTAAAGTTGTATAGAATGTTTATATAGCGTATAAACTGCTGATATAGGAATAAATTTGTTTGTGTCGTTTAAATAGCACTTAAATGCTGTTTATTTGTTTTTTTGTTTGTTTATCACTTTAATTATATATTTGTTTATTTATTTGTATTTAGAGAGATCTCCATCCTCCAGTCTCTCTTCACTGGGAGCACTGCCATACATGGAGTAAGGATGTCGAGCCTGTACAATGTGCAGTACTACATAATAAAGTGCTAGTTATGCATCATAATTATTGCACACTTCACATCTCTACTGACCTTCATTCATGGACTACTACTCGTGCACCATATGACTACTCGTCTCTAACTACCTACCAGTCTAAGTTTGTATTGGTTGGTGGAAGTTATCCCTCCATTTATGAACCTACTAACTCTCTGTTGACTAGTACTACTGGTCTAGACTGGAAGCCATCGCTACGTTCCATGCCTACTCGTCGCTACTTCACATCATCAGTTAGTGGAGGATCACCGGAGGTCCTGGTTGTGGCTGGTGGGTGTGGCTCACATCACAAGTACTTGGACGTAGTGGAAGTTCTACTCAACGACCATTGGACAACTGCAGACTCACTTCCTTCTTCATGCTATGACATGCGATCAACATTCCATGAAGGCAACTTCTATCTCACAGGAGGAACTTTCAAGGAGAAGATTCTGTTTATATGCAGTTTAGAGTCTATCATAGCATCTGCTAGTAATGGCAGCACAAGAAGACAAACAATATGGAGGACAGTAACCACACTTACTGACATCTTCGCTATCATCTCCTATGTATCAAATCTAATCAGCATCGGTAGATATTCTACTATTAGAAGTTACTCTAACAAGACAGAGGAGTGGATTGAGACTACTAGTGAGGGAGATAGACCAGTTGGTGTATGGAAAGCTACTGCAGTCTTGTCTACTGGACAGTTGCTGGTTGCTAGTGGCAATGGAGTACACAAAGAAACTCTGTCAGGTTAGTGTAAGTAAATAGCAGCATCTCTAGTAAGCCATCTTGCCTTCAGTGATATTGGCTTCTCTTTAGAATGTCCCATTTATAGATTATATGGGAAACTAAAGTTAGGTATTAAAAACTTGTACTATAATAAAACTAGAATATTATTATTTATTATTAAGTTAATTATGTTAAAACTAAATATTTATTATGTTAATTATGATATTATAATAAGTAAGTTAATTGACTGTCTTTGCTAAAATTGCAACTGCTAGAGTGCAGCTGCTTCTACTGGCAGCTGCTTCTACTGTCAGCTGCTTCTACTGGCTTAGCTCCAGGCTATAAAACCAGCTGCCCACACTCTGTATTGCACTGAGCCAGCTAATAGTACTGGTGCAGTGTGTGGGGGTTACTTGTACTGTATAACCAATGGGACTGTATTAACTAATTAGTGTTTTACTTGCAATATTTTATAATGCATATTTTATTTTATGTTTATTTTATGTTTAATAGTTCTATTTGAAGATGCATATAAACACTTCATTGTTTCCAAGGAAGTGTTGGAGCTTCTGTCTTTAAAGTTTATTCCCATAGAGGTAATGACACCAGGTCAGAGGTCAGTCAGGCTAGCAGTATACGGCAGTCTCACTCTGTTGAAGAGCCAACCCAGCCTTCATTATTGCAGAAGATGATGGCAAGATTGAAATCTTTTACCCAAAATAGGCAACCCAGGCATAAGGAAATCACTCCACTCTCAACAACACATGACCAACCAGCTGATCAGGCAGTATCATCACCAGAT
>WLWD01004667.1_pt1 | contig 27013 bp, 14 predicted proteins | sample 6712731 | NCBI WGS metagenome assembly WLWD01 (sample SAMN12718690, study PRJNA576275) | sponge metagenome | isolation source: marine sponge | host: Mycale hentscheli | place: New Zealand: South Island, Marlborough, Capsize Point | collected 2014-11-01 | reverse complement strand
CAGCTAGTAGTCAGGACTCAGTTAGTAGTCAGAACTCAGCTAGTAGTCTGAACTCAGCTAGTAGTCAGAACTCAGCTAGTAGTCAGGACTCAGCTAGTAGTCAGAACTCAGCTAGTAGTCAGAACTCAGCTAGTAGTCTGAACTCAGCTAGTAGTCAGGACTCAGCTAGTAGTCAGGACTCAGTTAGTAGTCAGAACTCAGCTAGTAGTCTGAACTCAGCTAGTAGTCTGAACTCAGCTAGTAGTCAGAACTCAGCTAGTAGTCAGGACTCAGCTAGCAGTCAGAACTCAGCTAGTAGTCAGAACTTAGCTAGTAGTCAGAACTCAGCTAGTAGTCAGGACTCAGTTAGTAGTCAGAACTCAGCTAGTAGTCTGAACTCAGCTAGTAGTCAGAACTCAGCTAGTAGTCAGGACTCAGCTAGTAGTCAGAACTCAGCTAGTAGTCAGAACTCAGCTAGTAGTCTGAACTCAGTTAGTAGTCAGAACTCAGCTAGTAGTCAGAACTCAGCTAGTAGTCAGAACTCAGCTAGTAGTTAGAACTCAGCTAGTAGTTAGAACTCAGCTAGTAGTTAGCTCGCTAAAGAAAATGAAAAACCATTATTAAATTTGCATAATTGGGCCAAACTCTTCTCAACAGCTTTAGTCAAATAATAAGCTGTTATTAGGCTCCTTTTTAACTCTGCATACTATTCTGTTATTGCTTATTAATAGCTATAATGTTACTTTGTTATTATCAGGGATAAAGTGAAGTTAACTAACAACATTAGCAATTAACAGAATTTTGTTGGTCAGTCCACTATATGTGTTTAATATCAGAGGTAAAGAGATTTTTGTGAAATGATACCCATGACTGTCTAGCTCCACCTAAGAGAATATTCTAAAAATGAACTCTCTCGAGATTTTGCTAATTAATACCATGGCGTGACTAGCTCCGCTTAAGAGAATATTCCAAAAATGAACTCTCTCGAGATATTGCTAACTAATCAGTGTAATTTGATAGAATAAAAAAAAAATGTTTTGTTACAGAGTAGCTAATCAATATCTCAGTCACATGATGAGTTGCAGTAGCTTTTACTCGATAGAGTACTAGATGCAATAAGTTGTACTCTAACTACAAATATATTAACATATATACAAATTTTGTGGTTTAGGTTCACACATTGTAGAACTGTGAATAACAACATTCTGGAATAAGAAATATAAATAGAATTAATCGTGAAAAATGCATAAGGTGCAGAAAATAAGAGTAGTGGAGGAGGCAGAAAAAGGAAAAAAATATAATATAGTATCCACCCACTATATCACTGAAAGCCTTCAGGGATGTTACCGCTTGCAATTAACTATATTCAGAGGTCTGAATATGACCGGTGACTCCCATTTCCCGCCCGGCCACTTGACCTCAAAAACCGCCCTCTTTTCTGATGATGGCAGCAAGCTTCTGCCTTTTGCTTGGACCGCTGAGAATTCCCACAGAAAACTAACCTTCGCAGCATATTATTTTTACCTGGACAACTCTCTTAAGGCGTCTAATGTGGGTGTTTACTGGCCAGGAACACGTTTGAATGCTAAGTTTGTTGGCGAACTTGAAAGGGTAGTCAAGCAACAGTGACCGTGTAGTCGCTATTTAAAGTGAAAGGGATGGCATTATTCGTGGAAGGTTTACCATCAGTAATCGAGCACCAGGGAAAGTAGCTATGTGACCCTTTTTTTTTTTTGTTGTTGTTGTTGTTTTTAACTGGCAATTTTGGCTATGTTGTATTCCATTTTTTTAATTTCTTTTTACATTTCATTAATTGATTTGCTCAATAGTAAATATTTTGGGCATCATTTAAAGTGTGGCATAGCTCGCTGGTTTGGGAGTAATTTGAATTACCAGAGATATCCAAGTTGTCTCTATAAGTGTCATCATTTGACTTCATATTGATGCCCATAATTCCATACTTGTAAAAATTGTACTTGTTTTATTTTAGCAATTTTAAGTTGAAGATAGTGGTACTCAAATTGAGTTTTTATATAAATTATTTAAATCTTTGCTGCAGGTTCGATGTTCATACACTGAAAGAATAAATGTATAAAAGTATCCTAACCAACATCGAAGTTAATATCTAGAGACTTCATGATTATGTCAGACACAAAAATAGTCAGTCAAAATTTTTATCTCTTCATGAATTAGTCAAACATATACTGGTTATGTATGGTATAAGAACGAATGGGACAACATGATTTAATTTCAAGAAAATACGAAAAAATTTCATCTAATGTGAACTAGACTTCAGTGGTATGTTTTAATGCATACTTATGTATATAATTGGAGGATTGATGGAATACGACTGTTGGGAATCGAAATCATAAATTTGGATACATGCAATGAAGATTGTCCAGTGGAAACGAAAACAAAGTTATTATGACTGCTTCATAATCAGACAAAGAAATTTAGGACTAGACTACTGTCTTGGTCAGAATCAATGAGATGAATAGGCTACTATGTAAAAGGGATAGACTGAACAATTTTTTAATTGACATTGAAGGTAAGAATTTATAGTAACTTAGTATGGAGTAGTTCTGCATGAGTGTAGACAAGGGTTGCTCAAGCTGCCTCAAATGCTAGACCTCCTATTAAATGGAGTGTTTATTATATCTATAATAATAATATTATAATGCAACACATGCAGCGATTCTCTCATTTCATAACTATAATCTATTTTATGATGATTGCCCTGATTCAAAACTCCCAAAATACATTTTTGCTTATACCCTTGTACAATGTGGTTTCTTGTACAATTTAATTGGCAGTAGCTCAAAGTGAAATACAACTCTACCAATGATGTAAGTTCAGTATTATATAATGATATGTTACAGTGGTGTAGAAAGATGTTTGGCAGGGCGGCTCCAAGGACAGGCTTTTTTTTTTTTCGGTTTAAAAGTATATTGATGTTGAAATCCCTTATTGCTCCAAAATTGTGGGGGGCTCCAGCCCCCAGAGGCCCCCTTCCTTCGCCAAATGCTTTATGGCGGAGATACCTTAGAACATTACTGTGTTGGAAAAAATATCCTAAGTATAATGAGCAATTGATTATGCTCATTGTATATTATGGGAATATTCACTCTCATGCTCGTATATGTACTCACATTCGGCTCCTGAAAACATTTACACATGCTCGGGAAGTATCTAACCATATTTAGCTGAATCATTCAATAAGTATTGTATTATAATGTATAAGCAACAATTAAAAAAATAAGTTCTAATAGAGTTAATTAACCACAAAATTTTCACTATGCACAGAAGTAATACAATATCTTTTCTTTTTTTGAATGAAGGAAACTATAATACAATGTAAATAATTTTTTTCATTGGATTAAATTTTTTCCTTAGGAATATGCGTATTACCATACTATTTTTTTAATCTTTATCAATTTTTCCCTTATTTAAGGGACATATTTTTATAAGATAAATATGGTTTTTTACATCTGCCTCCCACCAGCCTCATCAGTCCACCCAGCTGTGATAGGGTACCTGGCATATACTGAGGTGCAAATTCAAGGACTTTTACTCATGAAACAGCAATTGTCCAGGTGGGACTTCAGTTGCCCACACCACTTGCTGTAAGGAAAGACCTGCTCTCCTGTGAATTCCTAGCCCGGCTCCAGGAGCTTTGCTTGCACGGATCACTGTGGCTCCTTAGTGCTGGCTATACCAGGTGCGCATAACCCTAGAGGTTGAAAGAGAATTTGCATGTATGTATTTTTGTATGCACTGCACTTCAACTTGCCTTCAATAGAAGATAAATACTTTATGTGCTGCTGATAAGACTCTGCTTCAGGAACTATTAACATGCTTAATGCAATTATACAACTACTCCAGTTTTGCTTGCCATAGTGCTGAAGCATGGGTCTTTTAAGTTCAAGATCTGTTAATACATTTTTATCAGCCTGCTTGGTCTAGCTTGTTGATGAGGAAGGTGCAGAATAGTGAGAAAGACATAGTTTGGTAAAATATTGGTACCTCAGTTATGACTGAGATAAGAGTTACTTTGAATGATAATAGCCATAATAATCAGTAAACCTTCAGCTTTCAGAGCAGAGCATGTTTTACAGAATGTCATTTGAAAATGAGATATTTGAGTCCTTTATTATATCAGAGTGCCTTTATACAGCTGCAGTTCATTGCTGCATCAAAATTCTCTCAATTAGGATAAGTTTATTGAATAACATCTAGAAATAGTCAGGGTCCATATGTAATCTCTTTGGAAATTCTTGGAGAAAGTGTATAAACTTTGCATAATATGAAAATAAGTTTACTTGTCTTCATAAAACCAATGTGTACTATTTTCTTAATGTACATTTATTGTGGTCAAATTGCAATTAAAATAGTAACTGTTTTGTGCAATGGCTCGTAATTGAAATTAATTTTTTAAAACATGTTATTTCATTTAAAAATACTATGCTTTTGATGAGTGTTGAAATATATAAATATCGAAGTTGTAATGTAATGTTTTGTGGATTATTATTAGATATGTATGTATACACTGCATATCACTTTGGGCTGATTTTCAATGTAGTATAGTCATCACCATTTTTGCACAGAATGGTGCACTGATGCAAGCCTAAGCATAGTTCTTTGATTTACACGACATACATCACTGAGATGAAACAGTACATCACTGAGATGAAATAGTACATCACCAGATGAAACAGTACATCACCAGATGAAACGGTACATCACCAGATGAAACGGTACATCACCAGATGAAACGTTACCTTACCATCTCAATGATGGAATCGTGTGTGGAAGGACTTATAGATGTTGGCTGAACTGGCCAAAGGCATTCACGTCAAAGCAATTTTAAACTTGTGTGGCAGTATAACTTGTCCCCAAACTCTAGATTGTATACACACTCTCTCTATGTGGTGGTAGCAGCTTTTTACTTTCAGCCATTACCTTACAATATAGCTGTATATGACATCTTTGTGTTGGAATACTTAAAGGTTGTTTGGACAATGTGCATACATACAAAATTAAATCAAAGTAGAAATAGGTTCTTCTTTAACTTCATTGTTTTCTAAAGCATCTGAAAGTCCTGAATAACACTGATTTTACTTTTAAGTAAATTTTGAACCATTTTATTTTTCTTACCCAGGAAACCTTTCAGCATACTCCGGCATATCTATGATAACTAGATAATGATTTTGCCTCGTGGAAATCTATAGTCGAGCTTCCAAACATTATGTGTGTACATTTTATAATAAATGAATGAAATTTTGTACATACATTATACAACTCACAACATTATTTAAGATACAGATCTATTCTGGGTTTGACCTTTGCTGACATTTAGGCACTAAGTAATTAATGCTTTAATACTACAACAGTTTGTGAATAGATTTGTGTTGGGTATCAAAACGGAGCAGACATGATAAGGAATAAAATGCAATTTTAAATATCTTTGTCTCAATGTTTTCCAAAGTGGCCAAAACAAATAATGCAAATGTGCAACATGACACATTAGTGGAAACAGATAACACGAGAATCAATCAATGCATGTTTCTTTTGTGATCATAACATATCTGATTTCTGAAAGGTTTGATTATGGATTTACTCTTTGAAACTATAGTTTGGAGATATGAATTTACAAGACAAACTAGCAATTTGCTGTTTGACTTTTAGTTACCATTGTGGTATTTAGTTGGTGGACTAAAACTTTTTGATAATAGGGTTTTATTTAGCTTCAGATAACCAAAACAACACTAAGTTGGTATCGTTCACCACAGGAGCAGTGCACACCAACACAAATTTTACATTTTCATTGCCACACCCTTGTTTGCATTTTCAGCAGATCACTATAAGCATGCTTGTGATGCAGTTTGTAGAATTGTATATTAAGGATCTAACCTGCAGATCATTATTACTTGGGAAGTGTGTACACTGCCTTTAATTAACAAGCCTGCTTCATCCATAAAATGTGCTATGTAAAATGATATTGTCTTCCCTCCAAGCTATGTTCCGCCATATGTATTACCAACTCATCAAAATATATTATTAGCTACAATTATGATTGTCTACATTGTGCAAATGACTTGCTCTGCTGCATATAGTTGTAATATTAATACTAAAGAAATCCTTTAAATATAAACTCAATATTACCACAGATACTGTAGAGAAGACAAGAACCATGCTCAACCTCAGGAATGTTCCATACTGTCATACTCTTAACTATTGAAGAGACAACAATAATATTGATTATAATTATAGTCTCCCTTTTTTAACGATAACCAAGACGTCAACCCAATTGTCACCTGTACATCCATAACTATCAATTGAAATTACGATGTGCATAGTTTTGAAGAACAAAAACTAAATTTCAAATAAGCATTTAATGTCATTATTAGCTAATTACAATTGTTTAGGAGTTGCTCTTTCTCCCTATATGTATGATCATATCACATCTTGAAATTGGCACGCTCTTGATTGGCACTGCTAGGAAACAGGTCATGATACTTTCTAACCTCATATGATTTGAGACTAAATTGTATTTGTAGTCACTGGACAAACATAATAATTCTGAAGCTGTCTGTGTCAGAAAGTTCCAATGTATAAGTTTGGTCAGCCTGGTAAGGTGTGACACTTCACTCATGGTGTGCTGCAAGATCTGGAAGCTGGCTCCATTGGACTCTAAAAAGGAGCAGGAAGAAAATAGCAGTAGCCTCCTAAATTGTCCCAACAGCCCTCAAAGTTAAGTTTGTCAAATTTAAATATCTTTTTTTTTTTCCTTTTTTTTTTTAAATCAACTATAGTGGTGTAAACAACTCTCTGCCAGCATGATGATCTCAATTCAAACTGCTTGCTTATGTCAACAATCACCTGTACTATACTTGTAGCTAAGCACTTTCTTGCACAAAACATAATAACCGATACCCAAAAGTGATGAGTCAGCAAAATACTGTTTATGTGTGGCAGTATCTGAATTACACTTTCAAAATCTTGAAAATATAATTCAGTCCCCGATATACAATTTACCTGAAATGTTCAATGATATTATTCTTGAACTCAATTTTTATAACATACCGATCATAACTAACTAAAGATGTAAGCAATGGCCAATTTATGATATTGCTTATTTTCTTAATTTGTTCTTTTATACTTGGACAATTAGAACTGTTTTTTTTGTTAGCTACTCCATATTTTGTTATAAAATACACAAAATTTAACTTTCTCGTGAATCAAGTTTTAAAAATGTCATTTAGGAATATACTGAATGCTGATCAATGATCAATAGACCCTTGTGTTTTTTTTTTACTATGCAAATATTTATAACTGTCGTGGTAGTTTTTGAAACAACAACTTATTCTGACGTTTTGGGTACAGAATAATTGCTACCTTTGTGTTGCAGAGGTTTGTAGTATTACAGCGCTTCACTATATACACCCACACACATAATACACCACGCACACATGCATGTGGATACACACAACACTTGCACACACACACGAGCATGTCATATCACACACACACACACACACACGAGCAAGTAAGCTTTTGAACGGTAAGTGGTCATCACAAAGACTGACGCAGCTTTCTTTTGCTGTGTTTTCTATGGTTTCTTGTATGTGTTCCCTGCCTGTTCTGAGCAGTCAGTGACAGTAATTGAATTGACAGTGTCCATCTGAGCACAAATGCTCACTATTGTGTTTTTCAAGGTATGTACCTTTAGAGAGTATAGTTTCTATTGAACACTCTAAAGTCCCCTTATAACGAGAGAGCATGAGAATGAATTTCACTGGATTCTAGAATTCACCCATACTAAAGACTGAGATTCATAAAAAACATAAAAACTACCCCTTGAGCACATCCTAACACTAGCTAAATAATATATTACATTTTTAAACTTGGGTCACAAAATATTATTTTTACCTAATAATTGTATTGGATTTATTGGACTGGTAAAGGGAGTCTGTGCACAGTGTAAAGTCCCTTTTTATGAAATATTATTTACTGTGTGACTGTTTATATGATGACCCAACTTGAAGGAAGGAAGTTTGCTGATGAGTCAGTGATGGACTGACACAAGGTCACCACAAGTTTATCTCTGTGGTTCCACTCTGCCCCCCTCCCCCCTGGTCATGTTATTAATGCAGGTGCAATGAGCTACATATATATACTAGAAAATTGAAGATAGGAAATGTAGATGTTATCATACTTGGTTGTAGGCTGAGTAAGTTTTTCAGTTTCAGTTTTAGCTACTGGGATTAGTTTATTTTTGCTGACATGGCAGATGTCATAAACATGTGTCAACTTACATGTGTACAACATGTGTACAACATGTGCACTTACAACAACCAGCTTCTACTGTTATATATTCAGAATCATAAAAATAAAAGCTAGTGGAATCGACGAGTAAAGGGGGGTTAGTTTCAAAAGAAAGGCTAAAGTACGAAATAGAAGACAAAAGTTTCTCAGGAAAGAAATTCAGAAGCAGGAGAGATAGGCAAATTAAAAGGGGGCTTCATGAATAGAGGGAAATGGAGAGCACTTGCCTGGGTTTACGAGGCGGCTATTGAGGGAGGATCATGTTGGTGGAGAGTTGGAGGAGTGGGAGGGTATGTATGTGTGTGGGGATGGGTGGGAGGTTGGTTGTTTGGCATTGTGTGTTGTATGTTTTTTTTTATAATAGTACATACTTGAGTTGGATGTGATTGCAGTGTATATGACTTGCAATATAACTTACAATGTGGTCATTCATGTGATGAACTCAAAGCTGCCTACTGTTCTGATAGATAAGCCAATAGCTACAACCACAACATGCAAACATGTGTAGGACATCTGCGTTTCTATTCTTTATCAGTTCTAAGCAACTGAATGAGTTGAAAACATCTGTCACTCTTGTCAAACACAATTAATACATGCTAACAAGAAAGCCTTGAGGGAGATATAATAATCTACAATTGGGACAACTTATCATCTACTTCTGAATCAGCGAAAAACCACAATAAACTAACTAAATTAAGCTAAATTTTGTACTGGCAGATCTTAGAATTTTTTCATTATCATATAAAATATAAAAAATGTGATTGGGGCCATTTTGGGGGAATTTTTTTTTCTGCAAGAGCTGTAGCAAACAGCAGTGTGGGACTATCCAAGTGTTGGTGAACTAACTGGTTAGATTCAGTAATCTGTTAATAAGATAAGTTATTTTACGGACAAGTTTCAGTACTCCACTGAATGAATGGGCTACCAGGAACTAGGATGTGCTTGGTTTTGATAACAAAAACATATCTTCGAAGAAACCACCCTATGTGTCAACTACTTGGTGTAGTCCTATATATAATTGCCACTCTAAATAGTCAGTGAGCAACACAGTGCTACTCTAGAGCCAAGGGAAGATCCAGGGGAAACCCCCCCCCCCCCCCCCCCCCCAACAAAGTTATTGAAAAAATTATAAGGACCAATGTACCAATACTGGTTGCAGTTTATAAGTCAACTGCAAGCACTCATAAATTAGCTAATATTCAAATCTTATAAAATCAATCATCAATAATTCATGTGTTTTGGCCTCAGTATATTTGGCGCCTCCCTGTTCCTAGTGTTGGATCCGCCCCGCCTAGAAACTATGACAGAGTGTCCATGATATCAGCCACAATCAACCAGACAATGCACGCCAGGTGTTAATTAACTAATATGTCACATTGTATATTAATATTGTACTAGCTTAGGTAATTTTTTGCACTTGTGTGTATGCAAGATTTGTGTGTTTCATAATTATGAAACATGCAAACTTGTATACACACACATGCAAAAAAGTTAAAGTTAGACTTCCTCTGGAGCAAATAAATTATTACATAGAGTACAATCTGAGTGTGTGTGTGTGTGCATGTGTGTGTGTGTGTGTGTGTAAGTGTGTGTGTGTGTATGTGTAAGTGTGTGTGTGTGTGTGCATGTGTGTGTGTGTGTGTGTAAGTGTGTGTGTGCATGTGTGTGTGTGTGTGTAAGTGTGTGTGTGTAAGTGTTTGTGTGTGTGTGTGCATGTGTGTAAGTGTGTGTGTATGTAAGTGTGTGTGTATGTAAGTGTGTGTGTAAGTGTGTGTGTGTGTGTGTGTATTGTGTTGGTGTAGCATAGTGGTTGTGTTTGGGCTCAGAGTCTATAGGTCCTAGGAACTCGCAGGAAAACATACCTTTCCTCACAGCAAGTGGTGTGGGCACCCGAAGTCCCACCTGGACCATTGCTGTTCATGAGAAAAGGCCTTGAATTTGCATCCCAGACACACACACACACACACACACACACACACACACACACACACACACACACACACGCTGCAGCAGTTGTCTATTAATGAGATCTTCATGACTTAAAAATTTTTCTAATTGCAGAAATAACTGTTGAAACAGAAAGTGATATGAAAAAGATGACAATGATGAGTCCTGTAGTTTGGGTACAAAAAAGTTGAAGTTGGATCCAGATGCAAATGGAAGTTGTATTGGACATCAAATCAATACAGACGAAAAAAATGAGTGGCATTCTCAGGCTGGAGTCCACAGCAACCAATTCCCACTATGTGGTATGTATGGGCAGAGAACAATTATTTGTATTATATATTGAACAATTGAAGCAACACTTGTTAGGCGATATGAAGTTTATTAATATTTTGGGTTGATAATATTTTATATCTATTAATATGACAATTAAACTAATACAAAAAAAAACATTCCGATAGTTTCTTGCTCACCATGCCCACACCCAACCACTTGCCCCTGACCACGACATTCATGTATGCTTTCTGCACATACCGGAATATGTTCCAGCTTCATTAGTAATTCTTACAAGATTATTAGATTCCCATTCAATGGTAAGATCTTGCGAATATTTTTTCTTGATCAATTTCCCCTCCCCCCCCCCTCCCCCTCTCTACTTAATGAAAAATTTGTATTAAATCCTGATATGTATTTTTAAACTCTAAACTCCCATATAATATTTTTATCAACATCATTTTATAAATAATTGCTATATGGCAATAGAGCACGCTTTATCAATGATGTAATCAATCTCAAGCTAATGAGAATATAATGGTACCCCACTATAAAGTAGCACTATGTACTATATTGCAAATTATTGAAATAGAGTAGCATAAGGTATTTATTCCACTATACCACTTGGCTTTGTACATTTACTTTTCTTGACCCATGTATCATGAATGCACACACTAACTGTCGTTGTTGTTACTGATGATGCTTTACCAACCTGGCTGAGATAATGAATTGTTCATGAATATGCACTGTGTATATATATATATTATATATATACAATAACAGTATGAGCCACTATGCCTAGACTGTGCAATCGACTGCAATGTCAAAACATAACTAAACTTTCCTTGTTTGTTCTTTTGATTAAATATGAAGTTTTCCCCAAAATTTAGACACCAAACTCCCTGAGCTTACTAAGGCAGTATGATTTGACAACAATCTACAGTGCAATAGTGTGTTTTGACAAGAGACAGAATTTTCCAAAGAGTTCAATGTTCAGTCAATGAAAAAACAAGATGTACGGTATTGATGGTTGTAGGTACGTCACTATGTTTCCGTATGTGTTCCTTATAGTTAGTCTCGTACCATGTGTCAATAGCATAACATCTTGTTAGATGTTACACAACCTCATGCTCAATACAAAACGCACACATACATACCACATAAAAGCTGTATGGTATATTATTATGTGCTTATCCAAACTGTGAAGGAATATTGACAGTGTACTCTGCTGCATACTCTATTCCATGAGGCAAAACCATATTTGGTTAAGCTGCAAGCAGTCTATGTTCTCATTTTTTCCCCTCAAAAATTGTAGCTATATTATTATGAGCTGAAATAGTATATAATTTAAATACTGTTAGTGCTTAATCTCAGTTAGTTACGTGTGTATGTGTGTGTGCCACTACTTAGTGTATGTTTCGTAAGCTTCCACTCATGAATATATTCGTGTGTGGAAGTTTAAGATTCCCTTGTAGGCAGTAAGCCATTTAACGATGTATGTACATGTGTGAGTATGATCGTGTAGGGAGTGTATTATGTGTGCGGTTAGGAATATCATTATCTTGCATGGTGGATAAAATCCCAGACTAAGATTTCCTATTTCCTCATTTCTTCCCACATAACAGAATCTCTTACTCAACACCATAACACTGCAATACAATTCAACATAATTATGACTTCCATACACAAGGCCTATCAGCCACTAATAACAGCCACTAATAAATGATTAATAAATTCAAACAGCTTGACACATCTATCCCAAAAAAAAAAAAAAAAAAAAAAAACAGAAAAAAAGGGAGGGCTACTAAAACCATTAGCAGTGGTAGAGCCAAACCATTAATTAGAAGCTGTTATAGTAATGATTTTTGGGATATTGATGCCTATGCAACCCACACTCAAGTGACCACTAAATACTCTTACCATTGATCTAGTAATGAATATGCAACATAAGCCAGGATTTCAAAAAAAAAATTATATTACAAACAGTTTCACTTGCTGCCATTTGGCAAGGAGGGGGAGGAGGAGGTGGGGGAGGGAGTGTGAATGCAAATTAATGAACACAAGTTGTATATTTTAAGAAAATTATAGACCAGAGTACCCATTGAATAGCTTCAATTATGTGAGTGTGGAAATCACTTTTATATGTTTAGATATTTGTGTGTGTGTGTGTGTGATCACAAGGTTAGCAGTGTGGTGTGTGATGGGTGTGCATGCGAATGCATGTGCAATTCACAGATGACATGTGAGTGACATCACTGCAACGTAGTTCTTCCCAGGATATTCTCCATGCCTACACGTGTCACGCAATCAGCTTGGCTTGCTTTAAAACATAATGTTTCTCCTGAACACAAGTTCGTGAAACGATGGGGGATAGGTCCTGGTTATGTCAGCACTATATTCATGTTTTCATAGTGTGTGCTTGTGTAAGAATTATGGGCTGTAGCTAAAGTTGGTAGCACGCACTTTCAATTATAGTCATAACACTTGACGTGAACATATCACTCTGGGATCGTAGCCCATACAGTCGCCTCGCTTATAAGTAACTTGCTAAGTTACGCAGTGTACTGTTGACTGTTTTGCTTCACAGGCAGATGGTGCTAATTGACTGCACCTTAAGGATGACCATAAATACATTATCAGTGCATTTGTGAATTAATATCTCACCAGTGCAAATGGTGGAATTTTAGAACACAGTAGTTCTTAAATCTTCAAACCAGCTATTTACTGCAGTATATGGGCAAAAACTTATATTTCGCCACATTCACTTTCCCTGTTCCCCAACTCACCGCCGCCACAAAATATCAGTCCTTTGCAAAACCCCACTTTCCTGTAAGGTGAAAGCAGCATAGTTCAAAGTGAAAGCAACATTCAGTATAAGCAAGAGTGTTGTTGATAGCTAGTTTGTTCTGTGGTCAATTTGTTTCATAAACTCACTCCACAGTTTGGTTCACCCACTGCTTAATAAACTTTTTAGAGCCGGCCCAGCAAAGACCACATAAACTTGAAGTGAATCAGAAAGTAAAGTATTCTAATCGTGGACGCTATGTGTACACATCAAAGAATGGTATACTAATTTATAGTAGTATCCATTCAATGTTTATGATATTGCTTCCAGTTTATATATAATTTTATTAACAAATAAAATAATTACAAAATCAGGTATGATTGAAAGCATTGACTGTATGTGGAATTCCACATATTAATTAGTCATGACAATACTCCCGCATCACGTAAAAAAAATGGCAGCAACAAACAACAGTGTGAGAGACCTTCAAGGAACACAGGCTAATGAACTGTAATTTTACGCATGTAAACAAGTATATCATATTTTGAGCACATCATTGATCAATATCATGGAATATACTATCTACCACAGGTATGTGTCTAGTGTCAATTGATTCTTACTATCTCAGTGAGACTTCCCCTTGTGAGTTTAACTTCAGTGAGTAGCATAATTAGACATCGGACATTTCAGATCTATTCATTGCATCGAAATGTACTACGAGATACCTTAAAATATCCTCAAATACATCCATTGTATAAATAATATTGTTTACATTGTATTAATGCAATGGAAAAGTCTTCGCTCTAACACAGCACTGAATGTCAACCATCATTTTTTTAGCAATGAAGTGAAATACGCATTATATGCTCTCTGTTTTGGATATGCTATAGCCCAAACTCATTAATACTGAGAATAGATTATCCATTCAGAAGCTAATCTATACACATAACAATACACAGCTCATTTTCTTTCTTCCAATCTATACTTATCTTAACCTTTCTACTATCATAGACAGTGATTGCAAAAGTATACAGAGAAAATTATTGCTATGCCTTGTGGTCTGTTTCATAATTGATGAAGCCCACAATAATTGTTTGTGTGCAACCACCTATTTCATTGTGTCAGGCAGTCTACTCCTACTCAATGGCAAACATGTAGGATAATAAAGCAATGTAAGTATTCATTAAAAGTACATGATACTTCTTAATACCTAACAAAGCTGCAATGGTTTACAAAGAGAACTACACAAGATCACAAACAGTTAATTCCAGCCCATCTAACCATTGTGTTGATGTGCTGCTGCATTACAACAACAACAATAATATGTCAATTATACTTGGACTTTATTGTGTGGACTGTCTGGAGCCATAAACTTGTTCAAGATACAAGGTTGAATGTTGGAGTAAATATCCTATTGAGGCTTGTTGTATGGCTTCGGCATGAAAGCAATACACCATACAGTACGCAATGATTCTCCTTATATGGCCGAACTCTGCATGTTTATGCTAGAAGAGATTGACACGTAGGCATAATGATCACATAAACAGTAGCAGATGAGACATGTGACAGCATGCTAAGTGAGCTAGATAAGAGATAGTTGAAGAGGCTGCTAGTTTGAAGAAAAAAGTGAAATACCCTCTAAGATTTTGCGTATCTAATCCCCATAAAATAATAATTTAGTCACGATATACCACACACATACACGTTACCATGATTACAGGATGAAGAGAAGTACAATGAAGGATTATGATGTATGAATTATAAACACTGGATTAATTGTGCCATATAAAAATATTTGACCAACATTTAAGTGATAATATTTGTCTGATCTAATGAATGAAATAAGATCACCAGAGACTGCTACAATAGGTACTGATTAGTGGTATAAAAATCTATTTATGGCACGATTTAAACATACTTGAATTGTTGCGCTCTGTTTGTCATGTCTTCGCTGCTGATCTAATACCCACCTCAGCATACATGATATCAGCTTGTGAGGAATTGGTCAATGTTGGATTCTTAACTGAAGAAACATTATCTCCGTCCTCGTTAATATTGGAAGTGGAAGAGATCTCTTCACCATCTGGTTTATATTGAGGAATGGGTGGGGCATCATCATCTGGTAGAATACACTCGGTTGTAGTCTGCTGTGTAGGTGTGGCCAAAGGTTTGTCTTGTTCTAAGACATGATAAACAGGTCCCTAGAAAATGAAAATCAATTGTGTATTACAGCAGTTGATATAACAATATGATGATGCCAATTAAGAATGGTATAAACCCTCACTGCACAGTAACTGAGCTTGTAATAGAAAACAAACACAATACAGTTTCAAACGCTAAATTACTAGCACTACTTACTCCACCAAGCTCCGAATAATTTTCATCTGCCAGTTTGGTTTGTGGTTTCTTGTGATTTGTGTCATTCAAACAATCATACATTCCATCAATTCCAGTTTCCACTGTCATGTCCGTCTTCTCAAAAGTACAAGCTTGGTTTCCAGAATTGAGGGGCACTTGAGGATTACTACTACCCTAAGGATTACACCACCATTAGCCAGCATAGTAAATATTACAATACAAATTCAGTTGTATTGGAAATGTTATTCTTTAAACCTGATCATGTGTCATGAATTTAGAATTAAATAGACTAATGACAATTATAACATTTCTTTATTTTCTACTATCTGCTTTTGAAACCAGGTGTATTAAAATTCTTTATCATTTCTTTCTCACTTGTACATCTACTGCTATTGTTAACTTACATTAATTTCTACCCTTAGTCCTCTGTTTACTCGAGATCTTTGAAATGAAACACAATAATCATATTTTTGACATAATTTAAATGGATTCAACAATCACCTTTGAAACTTTTGTAATGTACAATGTTCACCACAACAGTCTATAATATGCAACATTTATAAATATTTACTGTATATATGAATTGACTTACTATGGTAACAAAGGCAGATGACTAGCAAGACAGTAAATATTGAAACACCAATGGCCACAACGAGTGCTACAACACTTGCAACTATTGCTATTACTACACTGCCAGAATCTGTTGTAGTAATTATTATACTGCCACTAGGGTCTGCAGTAAACAAATTGAAAATTTTCTAATTTATATCATATTACGGGGAATTTATCTCTAACCTGTTGTACTAGAGCATAAGGTAATTGTATTGACTTCAAATTGCACGACAGAAGTTCTACTTTTTCCATTGACATCAGCAATTGTGGTTAGATTATATAGTGTTTTCAATTCAATATACACAGAATCAGAGCTTTTTCCTATTATGGTATCATTACCATCAGTGGTTCGTGATAATGTATGCATACAGTTGTTATAGGAGCATCCAATGTTATATTTACATGTTAAATTATATTCTTCTGCATTCATTGAAGGGCAAACATTCAGACCTATTGCACCTATAATTATAGTAGAATGAATATTGACTTCTTCTGAACTCTATTATAACTTACAAAGTAAATATGGTTCAGAGTATCCCAGTCCTAGACTGTTGTTAGATTTGATTGTTAAGTTATATACTAATTGTTCTTCTAAGCCAGTAATACTGACAGTGGACAATGGGCTAGCCATTGTCAGTGGCATAAATGTCCCTTCCATATGATTTCGAAGCATAGCAACATACAACATTTGTTTATTGCGACACTCCTGCGGTATCTATATAATATTGGATAATAACTTAGGCTAATTACAATAGTCAACTTATACTAACCTGTAATGTCAGATTTAATGAGTAGGAGTCCCCCACTCTAAATAATGAATATTCAATATCATTTGTAGAAGGTATGTAAGGTAGAGTCTTGTATACACATGAAGGTGAACTTTGTCCTACTATATTGGTAGCTGTGATACACATGGTAAAGGGATCACATGACCTCACTCCTTCCAGTGTGAAGTTATAGGAGTCAGTATCAGTCACATACTCAGTGATGTTTTCCAATTGACTTGGACTCAAGAATGTGAGAGTAATAGTTAAATTAACAGATACTGTAGGAATGATTCTATAATCCCATGAAGTCATCAATGAATGACCATTCAAAGATATGCTCAATTCACTGGGAGGATCTGGGATGCCTGCAATTATTTTAATAAAAGAAATTATGTCATTGCATTCTTCCAGGACTTTGTGTGTCTCAGCATTAAGGCATGACTGCTTGAGAATTTGTTCACGATAATATATTCTTTGTACTTATATAATAATGAGATTTAAAATAATATCATTCAAGTAATTATTTTCAACCATGTTTACTATTATGTCAATGGTGAAGAAGGGGAGGGGTGCGTAGGGGGCTCTGGCCCTCCATATTTATTGCTTGGAGGGAACAAGGGGATTGGAGGTCATAGAATACAGATTTGTTACATTTTGTAAATAGACGATAGTGATTGGCTCATGTGAAAATATTTCAATTTTCAAAACTAATGAAAGTTAAGCTTCTTAGCACAACACCAACACCAACTACAGCAAGCGGATGTTATTTACTGCTGCTTCACGGCAATTCAGTTGTCTTTAGCTTCTTGGATTACCAAATGAAGACATAATGGTCCTGATGAAAAGTCAATAATTATATAAGAATTGAGTGCAAGACAGCAGAAGGTGATTGTGCACATATTATTGTCATGATCTAGCTACGGAGTATGGTCTCCAGTCACTGCATATGTCAAGTAGACTTCATAATTGTCTTTTTTCTCGTATTTTTTGTTCAATAAAAAAATATATTTAGAAATGTGTTTTTGAAATTTAGTATGGCAAAGAGTATCAATGTCATATCAACCACTTGCTGTAAAACAACTTTTTTGAACTTGAAAAAAAAGCATTTCTAAGAATTTATAGCCTACATAAAAATACAATTGCTTACTTGCAGAGGACACAAACAAAGTGATAGAGATTACCATATAAAAATAACTGCACATAAATAAAAATAACAGTGCACAAACAGGCACTTACCACATTAATATCAATACAAAGGTACATTAGGGAATCACTAAATTTCATTTAGAAGCTACTATGGCTTAACCCTCTCGTTCCCGAATTGTTTGGACGCGCGCGGAAAAATGGAATCTTCCACCGCGGAATAGTGCATTACCGTTTTATTTTTTTAACTCGATGCTGGCTGGGAAAACCCCATAGCAACCATATATCACTAAATAGACCAAGAGTTTGGGATTCCCCTCATTTTTTGATTGAGAAAATTGAATAATATTTTTTAGGCACTCTACTAATACTTTAAAAAAAAAAATTTTTTTCCCCAAAAAATTCCACTTTTCCCATCAATAAAAATAAAATAAAAAATAGAAATAAAATTGTTTGATGTATTGTATACCAATATTATATTAGTTCTACAATAAAATGTTGTTTGTTGTGTTTGGTGCCGATTGTGATCATGTAGGAGACATCTATGAGTGTCCACACGGAACATATGCCATCGGACGTCTAGCTCCACTACAGAACAATTTCATATACACAAAAACACAAACAACAAAGATATTTGTAATACAAACAACAAATTATTCATGATCCTATATAATTGCAACTTTATGATGTATTGTATGCGGTTTCATACAGGATTTTTGTTTGGGGGGAGGGGGGGGTTAGGCTCCGAGTGTACTTCGCCACACCCATTTTTTGGAACCTACACTACTTTGATGCACATCTTTGCATAAGAGTCTATACTTCACACTGATGATCAGTGTTCGGTACTATGCACTAAATGGCTCAGTTATGATAGGAACATAATGGGATACAATATCAGACTAAAAATAAATGCTTCCAAAATGTTTTCAACTCTTAAAATTCTAGGGGGGAACCCAGGGCTAGCCTCCCACTGTATGAATGATGAATGCCTGGTATGTATACTCCACACTGTTCATGAGATAAACAATCGTTGTATTGAGAAAGTGTAATTTGAAAATGAAAAGCAGTACAAGCACACACGTGGAATTCAACCGGCATGGATGGTGTCACAGACTGAACGATCCCTCCCAGGTTAGGATTGACTGGTGTACACACACACACACACATGAAATTCAACTTACATGGGCATAGTAGCCCCGATCCAAAAATATCCAGAGTTCCCTCCCAGGTTGGATCCGGAAGCGCCACATACTGTTTGTCCACGGTTGCTCTCTCTCATTCCACAAACGCACGCACACACATATACACACACACACATACACACAAGAAAAAAGAAGCTACAGGTGAATATGTACAGATCATAAAAATAAATTTATAATTTATTATACATAAATATTGACTGGTGTACACACACACACACACACACACACACACACACACACACACACACATGAAATTCAACTTACATGTGCATAGTAGCCAAAAAGATCCAGAGTTCCCTCCCAGGTTGTATACGGAAGCGCCACATACTTTTTTGTCCACGGATGCTCTCTCTCATTCCACAAAAGCACGCACACACATACACACACACACTAGAAAAAAAAAGATACAGGTGAATACAGATCATAAAAATAAATGTATAATATAAATTGACTGGTGTACACACACACACATACATGAAATTCAACTTACATGGGCATAGTAACCCCGATTGGAAAAGACCCCCCTCCCTCCCCCCGAGTTCGTTCCCTCCCCGGTTAGATCTGGAACTCCACGAACACATATATACATCGAGTGTGAAGCTCCACTACAACACAACAAAAACACAGACAACGACAACGACAATAACAATACATATTACAACTTTTGGGATGTTCAGGGGGGGAGGAGCAGCCACAAATATCAAAGTCTGTGGTCCTTCACACAAAAGATTATGGAATATCAATGGGTGTGTTGTCATCTTTCTTCCACTCTCCCCCTACCTCATCCACCCGACTCTTGTTCTTCGATTCCCGCCTTCTCCGACCGCGAGGACGTCCAGAACTCGGAGCAGGAGGAGCCACTTCCTCTTCTTCATCACTGGAACCTGCTGCCTATTCGTGTTTCATCATTGGAAGACTCAGGTCCGGTATCCTCTCCTTCATCACTGGAAGACTCTGCTCCTGTCGCCTCATCTGCGTAATCGGGGTCGGTGACTGCATTCACATCTGGTCCTAGTAGTATATGTGGTAAAAAAAATTTTAAATTTTTTTGAAAATTTGAATTTGTTCAAAAAACCACAAGCCACTTTCAAATCTCAAAACTCAATGAAATATATATATATTATAGCTAAACAGCTTACTCTATCTCAATATAGCTATAAATAAGTCCTTTCCACAACAGAAGCTTGCTATTTTTCAAGAGAAAGACAAGAGAAAGACAAGCTTACCTCGATCATCTTCTTGACTCCCATTTTCAGTATCAGAGTTGACGGGGTCTGGTCTACCAATCCTGATACAGGGCCTCCTATAGCCCTAGATGTCGTCTCCCTCCTCTCCGCTTGATCCTGAGTTGCTAGAGTCAGCATCAAGCAAGTCTAAAACTTGCACCGCATTGGAACTTCTAGACGCCATCTTCCAAAAAATGACTTTGAAAAATTTTTTTTTTTGCATAGTTACCGGGGTTACACGACACGCTCACTTTTTTCCTATGATGTAATAAGCATTACCTAAGACTGTACGTAATAGGGAGGTCCCCAGTTGAACTAGCGATTTTATAAAAAATGGAGAAGACAGTAAATCCAACCGCAAAGTCTTGGTTGGCAAAGAAGCGGTTGTTTCAATGTGTTATGGAAGGCTACTGAGCTCAAGCAATTTTTTGCTGCTTCTACAAAGCTCTGGAGATGACTGGATCCATAAATAAAGCTGCAGTGAAGAAGGTAACTTTTTTAAAATTCGACGGAGAACCGATGTTTTTTTTTTACCGAGGACGAAATAAACGCAACTGCTGTGAGGTACTGTCGAAGCAGTCCTGGCAGAAAGCTATTTTAGATGCTTCTCCAATGCATTGGGCACCTGCGTATGCAATCTGAAGGTTCTAGCTATAAAGTAACTATTTTTAAAAATTCATAGAAACCAACCGGTCTTCACCCGCTTTTAAGCGGGATTGGGAACGAAAGGGTTAATACTAGAGCGAATGGTAGAAGAGATGATTTACTTGATATTAAAAAGTCAAGGGAGCTTTCTAAAGTTTAATTCTCAAGAAATGCTCACATTTTGCATCTGGATCTCATTATTTGGATTCAGCAGGTAGAAATTGGCCTAAAACAGTTTAAAAAAGATACTTTAGACAAATTTGGCCAAACTGTCTAGATTTTTAGCCTGGACTGTAAGTCATAAATGTGTCAATTAGTTTCATTTTTGCAAATTGTTCCAGGGATAGTGGTGTGTAATAACATGTGAGCACTTTGAGAGTTCATTCATTTTTAATGCCAGACTAATTGCTTACTATAAAAAAAACTATCTTGTTTTTCATATTACTTCAATAATGTTTAAATTACATTTTAGCTACTATAAATATCATAATTATTAACAATGCATATTATTACTCACCATAAATTGTCAAATTTATAGTACTTGGAACTGGCTCAAAATTCACAAGAATGATGCAACTCAATCCTATCACTGATGTCTCTGTTGTGTTTATTGTTATTAAAAATGTATTAAATGCTCCATTCACATAACTTCCAGTAATACCAGGAATACTAGACACTTCATTAAATAATGGTCTGAAGTAAAGTCCAGTTCCATTATTCAGAATTATGCCCCATCTCTCTATAGGATCAGGTCCTTCCACATGACATGTGATATTCCTCTGTGTAGTGACGGGAACATAGAGTGGGCCAATCGGGGTAATCTCAACTAAAAAAAATAGCAACAAGTATATACAAGTGCTTTTATTTTTATGATAAACTGAGCCTATAAATGGCCATTGCTCAACGTCCAGTGTCAGATACTTGCAACAGTGATACAATATGGCCACAGACCCACAGTTTACTGCTGAGTGGGCTTAAAAGTATGTTTCAATGAGAAGAGTAGGCAGAGTTACATGCTTGACAGATAACTTTGTATGGCAGTACAACAAAGTCTTCAGATATTCCATATTAAGTATGTACTATAATATACAGTTTTCGGCTTTCGCACAATCGAAGCTTATTCTCAATCAAAAACGATGAGAAACACGTACCTTGACTTAATGACTGGGCCAAATAGAGAACCAGCAATTTTAGCTGTGACATCGGACTGCTTCTCGCGGTATCGGATGGAAGGCTTGCACAAACTTTCAAACAACAACTGTGAGACAACCTGCAAAATGATCTACAAGCGACAACTTTTTTGTCATTACTACCCAAATCGCCACAGTCATGTGATACGCCCACCAGTATCAGTAAAAAAATTTCTTGGCAACAACTGATGTAACTGAACAAAATCACAACAGAAGTCAAACTCTATCATCCCCCACATAGACTTCAGTTTCACTGTATAGACAAATGATACATACTGGTATATTTTTATAATTTTTTTTAGTATATACAATATCTATATCTGCTCATGTAGCTGCACTATACTACCATGGGCCAGACCCTTTAACTAATCGCTCCACTCGGAAAGCGGAGCGATTAGGTAAAGGGTCTCGCCCTGAGCCACTATAATAGATGCTCCTCTCAGGAAATGAAGGTAAGACAGTAGTTTTTTTAATTTATTTGCTGTAATTAATGGTCAACTGCTATATTATATAGAATAACCATTTTTTGTCATCATGAAATATAATCTTCTTCATGTGAAATACATAATACAATAATTGTAGTTTGTATGCAACCTAACAAGGCGCTTAAACTGGGCCAACCACATGCGCAGTACCTCTGAGACAATTGAAAACAAAAGCAGTCGTCGTTTGGTTACTTCATTTCTACCCTTCATCTTGACATTCTGCTCAATTCAAGGCTGCTTAATGTGAGGAATGTCTGTAACACTGGTTGTTTGTCAACTCAGATTTTCTTACCAGTTAAATAGGACCTCCTATTAATTTAGAAACTCAACCAATTTACTATTTACTTATCAAGATAATAAGATATATTAATTCATTATAGTACTCCTCATATCTATGTAGGTACAGTTCTCTATGGTTAGGGTGAATGCTCTTTATCACCCTTCAAATTCAACTGCTGCTTGTAGCTACCACAATTTCATGTCATCATAAATTTATATTAAATATATATTATTATATACAAAACTTGTAAAATTTAACTCAACAGTGCACTAATAGTTTGTGTTTTTGAGTTAGAGTAACATATTCTATTTCATTGTGTTTGATAAAGTTGCGATAACATATTTTTTTATAAGTTCCACAGCATCTGATTGATACTTGCGAAGTTATTATGAGGGAAATGATATCATAGCAACTGTGTCATATTGATCTATGGCAATGAGAAATAGAAAGAAAAATTAACCCACTCACTGATGTTACTGGTGCGCTTATTATTTAATAGTGAAGCAGATATTTTATCAATTGTTAATATTGGATTATTGATCATATTATAGTCAGTATTTCATCATCACCTTGACAATATTACTTTAATGTAGTGAATTTTCGTTTGTTTTCAATAATAGCTATTACTTTTTTGTGTAATGACAATTATAGTATAGATGAAAAAAAAATAGGAGCAGTATAGATTATTTTATCGGACATAAAAATGGCGGGGAATCAGGCAATCACAAAATACATTTATTCAAAGGAAACATTACAGTGTACTGATTTTATGCAGTGAAATACTTTTTTTAAAATATTTATACTATATTAAGCTTGACAGAACTTTAATGCTTTCTTACAACAAGCTATAGTGGTCTCCACTTTGTACTGTAGATATGATAAACTTTACATTGCATTATAATAACATGCTTACAATACATTGCACCATATTATTATGATGACACACAACCCAATAGTGTATTATTGGGCAAGTCAGTCATGTTGACACATTGTAAACTGTCATACTGACTTCATGATTACTCTATTGCTGTGGTCACTACAGCATAAATTATCTGTATTTAATGATTTTGGTGTCCCAAAATTGAAAGTAGGAGATTATTCACATGATCTTCCCCTAATTTTGTCCAATAATTGCGTCTAATGGCAGTTCTTTTATTGATAGCTTCCTATCTAGGTCCTATTAGCATGGAAACCATATTTCCAAGCATTAGAGGGTCAAAAACTTCATACTTTTTATATCTTTGAGACTTTACAGTAAACATGGATTACATTTTTGTATTGCACTAGAAACATAAATGATGAAGATGAACGGGCTAGCATCAGAAAAATAATTTATTTTAACCCTTAAGTTATGCAATCTATTATGTAACATTATAATCCATTTTTCTAGAATATTTTCAGCGCTGTGTGACAAATGTTTGCTAAATTTCAATATTACAATCGTATTGCTCAATCTTTAAATGTTCTTTTGTTTTCTGAAATATAATGTATAAAGAGGTAAACATTTAATTTCTTATTTTTTAAATAATATGAATAAGAAACTTCTCACCTGGCTGAGACTCTCAGCACCATACAGGTAAAGGAGAATATTCATTGCTTTTTCTGCTTTCAGTTGCAATACGACTAAACAGGAGACTCTCAGCATCATACAGGTAAAGGAGAATATTCATTGCTTTTTCTGCCTTCAGTTATAATAAGACTAAACAGAGGTGCTGAGTGAGTTTTTAGATAATGTTCAAAAAATATGTGTGAAAACATTAACTACAAAAATCGATTTTACAAACAAATTAATGAATATTATTAGTTCATGTACTACGTATGTACATAAACTGATGAAATTATAAAACTTACTTGTACTTTTCAAACATAGCATTTCATTATTCAAGGTAATAATATTTCATTTCTATATAGGATTAAATAATTTTAAGGATCATTTATGAAAATACATATTACAAAGTATACATTTGTAATAATATTGGATGGATTAATTATATATGGGGCCAGATAATCTTGTACAGCTTAGCATTTTAATTATCTCTGGTTGTTTCTGAATTGAAACAGTTTTTTTTCTTTTTTTTTGGTATCTTTAACTCGTAATTACACTAAACTTGTAGATTTGTTGCAAAAATTGTTCATGTACTAAAACATAAATACATTGAGTCTTTTATGTATAGGATGTCACATTAACATACGTACATGTAATGAGAAAATGTCACTTAATAATTGTTTTCTCCTAATCAAATAATAGATACGTTAAAAATTGACGAAACCGTGTGCACACTTCTGGTTGTAATTGACCTGATGTGTATGTGGCAGGTGGCTTGAGTCTGAGCTTAGGAAAAGCCAATATTTCGCGACTCGTCTAGGAGTGGGCGTGGCTGTGTTCCAGTACTAGCTATGTCAAGCTGCTTTCAACAAAATCAACAAAGATCACTAGAGGGAAATGTCATTGATAAGATTTGTAGCTAGCTAGTTTGTCAATAATAACTACAGTAGAACCTCCCTTATCCGGACTCCCAAGTTACGGGCACCTCCCTCTACCGGGCAGCTGCTATGTACCTTGTGGTTAGGTAAAGTATCCCAAATAGCAAATTTGACAGCTGCTTTTGGATGGGCAGTTCAGCTGGCAGTACTATTTTGAATGCATTCTGAGATATGGGCAAATCTGAGATACGGGCACCCCTTGAAACCAAGGTGCCCGGATAAGAGAGGTTCTACTGTACCAGCTAATTGCATTATTTTGCCTAGCTAGTCCAGAATGTATATATATATAACTTTGGTATGGTTTTTGATAATTAATTTGGTATAGTATTTGATGGTGAGTTTGGTATGGTTTTTGATGGTGAGTTTGATATGGATTTTTGATGGTGAGTTTGGTATGCATTTTTGATGGTGAGTTCGGTATGGATTTTTGATGGTGACTTTGGTATGGATTTTTGATGGTGAGTTTGGTATGGGTTTTTGATGGTGAGTTTGGTATGGGTTTTTGGTGAAGAGTTTGGTATGGTTTTTGATGAATAAGTAGGTATGATTCTTGATCGTAAATTTGGTATGGATACTTTGGTGATGATGCATATGCATATGATGATAGACTAGAGCGTTTCTAGTCTATCATAAGAACCCCGCTTTGGTAAACTAATGAATTTTGAAATAAGTATTGAGATGAAATTAGATATTTCATTAGAATTTTGGATTGAAAGTAGTATATGAGTTGGATACTAAGAATAGCATTTTGGTCTGCAGTTTTGTCCACAACGGCTTTCCATACTTAAGAGCAACTTGTTACAAGTGTTGTGATATATGTCAGCCATAAGCAAACTCTATTTTTCTATTTATATAACTTAATCACTATGATACTGAAAATAATAATATAAATTAAAAAATTGTATGCTTGTATGTAATTGTTTTATTTCAAAGTTTGTGAGGTAAATTTGGTACAAATAATGTCATCATAATTATGTAGTTAAAGTTTTATAACAAATCATGCTATACATTTGTATCTAATTGTTAAGTTGTATTAAAAACTCAAATATATCACTGATGTTTGTTCATATTATTATTCACTATTACTTATAATGTATTAAAATTATTATCATATAGCTTTCAGAAATACCACAAGTTTTACACTCTTCACTGAACAAGTTGTGATCTCCAGTTGAGCTCAATTATTTAGAATAATTCATTAAGAAGTTAATACCTCTTTTAACATGACATCATTACATTTTTCTTTCTGCCAATGAAAGCATATACTAGTGCAATAAGAGTATTTTAATATCTAGTATCATAATATCTAATACTC
>WLWD01005825.1_pt1 | contig 27016 bp, 14 predicted proteins | sample 6712731 | NCBI WGS metagenome assembly WLWD01 (sample SAMN12718690, study PRJNA576275) | sponge metagenome | isolation source: marine sponge | host: Mycale hentscheli | place: New Zealand: South Island, Marlborough, Capsize Point | collected 2014-11-01 | reverse complement strand
TACTGATGGCTCCCTCACCATGTGTTGTGCCAATGACCCCATAACCCTACTCTACCTCAAGAAACAGATGGATGAAGGTGGGTATGTTTGCGTATGTACATGAACGTGTGTGTGTGTGTGTATGTGTGTACATTGATGTGTGCATATATTTACTATCAAAACTTTACAATGGTAATGGTAACGTTATTCTATTAGATGCCCTTCATATTCCTGGTCTGGCCCGAGGTCGACTGCAGTCTCAGATCAGGGCAAGCACGAAGAAGCCTTTATCGTAAGAGAATGAATAGGGAATGAATAGGGTCAAGTTTACTATGTTGGATTATCTGTTGTGCAGTGCACGTGCTAGTAACAAGAAAGGCCCAACCAGACCTGCCCCTAATCCAGGGACTGCTGGAAAGTTAGAGAATAAAATACACAGTATAGATCTGGCTATGTAGAATTGACTTGTTCATATATTTTCTCAGATTGGACATTTCTGGTCCACTTAATTTCACACATGTGCAGCATCTCGGACCTTATCAGAGTCTCAATGTGGAAGAGATGCCAGTAAGTACATGTGTACATCCAGTGGGGTGTAAATGGTCTTTATATATGTGAATAAATGATAATTATATTATACCTTTTCTTCCTCTATAGGCTGCTGGCACAGTAGAAGCTGCTCCTCCTCATGGTAAGTATGAATGTATACTGCAATTTATCCAATAATCTCACTGTCTTTATTCTTTCTATGTGTATATGTCTCTCTGGTGTGCGTGTGTGTGTGTGTGTGTATGTGTGTGTGTATGTATATACTTGTTTGTGTGCATCTGTGTGTGTGTTTGTTTGAGTAGCAAGTAGCAGCCACTATGCTCCCTCTACCTCTACCTACTCCCTCAGTGCTCTAGACCACCACGGCAGACCAGTCCCAGTCCCATCAACAGTCAATAGAGTTAGTATAGGCTTGAGTAGAAAGGGCGGGGCTGGTTGTAGAAGTCAGGTAGTCAGAAAATAAATTTAGTAATTTTTTTCTAGTTTTATTTTACTGCTGATGTGCATGATTAGTTATTGGTTACGGTTATGAGTTAATTCATTGATTAGGTTATGTTAGGGACATAAATGGCTTCCATTGGGTGGTGGAGGTACCCACTAAAGCCACTATTTGCTTACCACATCACCATAGCTGTTTTATGACTTCTGTATGTATGTATGTGTATATGTATGTATATTCAAACTAGTCATTTTGTATCATTTCTTCTGACTATATATACTTCTGAATGTGTACTATGGTGTGTAAATATTACTACTGTGAAGAATGGCTATGGCATAGAAGCAGTAACTTCTTTATTTGATTTTCTTGTGATTTTATTTGTGCTGTAGTCTGAATCAGTGGACCCTCTATTAATAGCAGAATCACCTCTTCAAGGTAATGCGACATCTGTGTGGGTGTGACTGATATTACCATACTATTATTTTTTCCAGAAACTGGATCGCTAATGGATGATTTCAGCAACTTTGCTAGCCATATAAATTTCAAAGACTCTTAGCCAAGCTGAGAGGTACTGAATAAACTATTAATTTATTGCAGCAGTAGATCTACCTAGTTTTATTCTCATTGTTCCATTCTCATTTTTTTTTATTTCTCTGACTTTGTCTCCATCACATTTAAATAGAATTGATTACAGAGTCTACTCTTGTTCAGCATTCATTGCCATAGCAACCTTGTAGTCACACCTTACCAATGTACATGTATTTTTGTAGCAAAGAAATGATTAGGGCTTTAAGTTATGTTTTGTTATTTACTGTTGTGTGTTTTGATGTATTCTATAATAATATATTTCATTCAATGGTGTGATAATGAAAGTAGTTTTAACTAGTGATGTGCTCTAGTAGCACAAAATAGCGAAGCGAGCGATGCATGTTCCCTGTAATTACAGCTATTCCATGCATGCTTGGTGTGTTTACAAAATACTGTCAGATTCTTTACTTTGCTACCTGTTTCTGTCTCGATTTAGCTCTCCTCCTCCTTGCCCTGTCTTTTTCATTTCTTATCGCTCTCCTTGCTAATTTTCTTCAGGAGTTTCTAACGCCCTCAAAGCTCTTGACCGAGCGTTTCTAACATTTTGTCTACTGGGCATCGCTACTTCGTACGGCGGGTAAACGAAACAAAATGTTGCTAAGAAGGTTACCCGGCCCGCGCAAGCGCGTAGGGGAAAGGGTACACACGTACACCCACGCAAGAACAAAAACAATTTCTAGACCTAACTAAATATATATATATATCGCGAACTCATTAGAGAGTCAGCTCCGCTCGCTTTGCTGAATTATGAATAGCTGACCGGGCTGCCAAGGAACTAGCTAGTTGTCTATTGACTAACGGGTTGTAAATGAGTCACTAGCTCTTGGATTTATATGATTATATTTAATTTGGTCATTAACCAGCCATACATTATTTATCTTCAACTTATTGTTGATCAAAATAGATACTAGATCTGATATTTGTAATAGATATGATATTGATGACAACAACAAAATCAAGATTGACAATCCTCAGGGTTCGCTGGAACGATATAAAAATAGCGCATGCGCGTAATATTCAATGATCATTGGCCCGAACAATAGCTGTGTACTAAATTTGAAATTCTAAACTTGTCTTGTTACATGGGCCTTGGATATAAATTTGGTTAATTTTACAATAAGTTTAATGTATATACATCTTGTATAGTCACTTTTCTTCTATAGACAGACCCTCTAACTGAAGCTAATTCAGCAAATACCTGAGTGAATAAATGTATGTAGCATTAAGTGTACAGAATTTATGATCTACACTTAACATCAAGTCATACACTATCCCACTACTGGCAGTAGTACATAGACAGCCCAAACATCTTGCACTAAGCCTGCTGGACATCAACAAAGAAAAGAACATTACTACTATAATTAATTATTTTACTATTGTAAGTGTAGAATTATAATTAATAAACTGGATCCGGATCAAATTGATAGGCATGCAATACATACGGCAATACTGGGCGTGATACAGGATAAGTGACATGTGATACATACAAGAAACAGGATGTGAATAATCACCAACAAACAATATCATGCAAAATACTTGGAAGCTCAATGTATTCAAATCCAGTTAATAAAATATAAGTTAAAAACAGGCTCAGTACAGAATATTGTCACACAATATACAGTTCCTACAAAATCACAGATAATCAGTGATGACCTTAGCACATACCTGAAGTGTTCCTGCCATCAATCCAGTTTATTTCATTCTCACATGGTTCTCTTTGTTCTCCTAATGATCTTTGTCTTCACTGGTCTTAAACCTGCCTACCCACACTGCATCTCTCAAACTCTTCCACATGACCCACCTCTAGTCATGTGATAAAAATAAGGGAATAAGTATGTAAATGAAACTACAACTAACCCCACCTCCAAGTGCACATAGCTAACTTTCTCTTTTATTCCCAAGACAAAACTGAACACTAGCTATAGCAAACTAACTAAATATTATGTGTTTTCCCAATTTGTATTCCTATATAGACAGTGTATAGTTTAATTTAATATATCAGAGCAACAATAAGATGACTGACAAAACTTAACTGATAATATGATTCAAGCTAGTGCATTTTATCACAGTAATGCAAAACCACAGGAAGTACAAAAAAAACACATAAAAGTTTATTAGTAACGATATGGACAGCAAGATGTATAACTATTCACAAAAATTAAAGACAAAACTGAACCATGACAATAACTACTGGTAGATACACCTCCTGTGATGATGTATTAAAAATTCCTATATTAACAACAAAAAAAAAAGTGTAAAAAATATAAAAAACACATCAACACATTGTGAGTTACTTATAAGTTGTTTGTAGAAACCAGATGTCAACTCCTCACACGATGTGTCTTGTGGCTAGTTGGATGGCTAAAAATATCACAATAAATAGAAGTTTTGAAATCACTAGTAAAAATAAAAGGTTTGTTCAAGTCATTAGACCCTTCATAATTATTTTCTCTCTTTTTTTGTGCCCCATATTATTATTTAATCATTTTGGCATTCTTTTTTTTTTAATAATGCGAGCGTAGAGAGACCCTCACTATCAAATGTCAATTGAGATTTTGGTGTATTTATATATTATGGCCAAAGTTCAGAGTGGTCAAATGCCTATCCATCCCTGAAGGCTACTTGTTAACGTTAGCATTAGCGCAGACACAAGCAGTTTAAAAAAAACAATGGAGAAGGACTGATAGTGCCAAAGAAAATGGCAAAGAGCTGCGGAAGCAGAGCAGACAAGATGATGGAAGTTAGGTCTTACAAGCTTAGCAAGTACGTTATTTATTCATATGATGGTGGCGGTAAGTTATCTTGGTTAACACGCTGTTTGCTGCAGCTTTATGCCATACACTCAGAGTTGTTCTTACTTGTGTGTGTGTAAGTGTTGTGTGTTACTAAAGAATACCTCAAAATTAAAAACAAAAAACAAAAACCAACAAATTATTACTCGTTATCATACGAATTAAAATGTAAATTACTGCTTGCTGCTAGGCCCATTTGCTTGCCATTTGTGCTGAAGCACATCACTGTGTATAAGACTTTGAACTCAATCAATATATATATAGTCTCAATTTTTGTCTCATCAAATCATTTCAAGGCTAGGTTCATTCAAGGCCTGTATTTTAACTGGTTCTATTGGGATGTGTAGGGCAAGGCATTGTGGATAAGGTCAAATCTGGTGAACAATTTGCCCCAATAGTGGTTGTACCTAAAAGAGGCAGTCACATCAGGGAGTGTTGTGACTGCCAGGTTACCATTAATCAACATTTAGAAATAAATTGCAAAACAACTGCAGAGTTTGTGAAGCTGTTGAGGTATAATTATATAAAACTGAGAGAGGAAACAATCTTTCTGTGACAAGCTAACTAATTGCTACTGTTTATGTCTGTTTAAGAAACTGTCCAGCAGGACAAATTCTGTATATGTACAATGAAACAACATTAGTCATGAGCGTATGATTATAGGACCACTAGTACGAGATTGGACATAATATAGATTAAGTGTAATCAGCACAAGCCATAACATAACATGAATACAATTATACATGTAATTAATATTATATTTGAAGCAATATTGATATACTCACATTAAGTAGTCTCCGATGTGAGAGAAACTACTAAATCTCTAAATTCACAGCTTTTTAGAACTTCACAGAAATCTTCAAATGCTTCTGTTTTTGAAGAAATATTCTGTTCTACATCCATCAGTAACTTTCTTGTCTTGTCTGCTTTGGATATATTCAATTCTACGATCTCACTGTAAGTGTCATTTGATATAAGATTCTTGCTATAGCAATAATCTGCAATAGAGCTGATGCTGAATTGTAGTCGTTTTATTAATACTGGATAGAACTTTCTAAACACTGTAGAACAATCTAAAAATAAAAGTATGAACAACAACAGACAAATTTTTAGTGCTAAAGTGAATTAAATAGATGACATACCATCTGAATTTGATATGAAAGTATGTTCCTTGGCAAGTGCTTCTGCCTCCATAGAGCAACGTCCAAGTATCTAAAAACATAACATATGACTATATTTAATACAATTATGTTTCAAGTAGCTAGCTAGTAAAATATCAAACTATTTACTAACCTGGAGGTTCCTTGATCCAAATACGCTGAACTTGGCCAGTTGGCATCTTAACTCTCTGTATGTTTTGCTTTTCCAACTAAGTATTACTCCATCAGCACTCCCACCTTCAGGATCAGAGAGTACAATAAACATTCTCTCACTCTTCACACATCCAGAGATTGTCTCCATATCATTTTCAGATATTAGATTATTCTGATTTGCATCATCAAACATTTCTTTAAAGCAGCAACTCATAAAAGGTTCGAACTGTAGCAGTTCTGATAATCTCAAATGATGAAACGGAGGATTGTCACTCTTTACTGCCTCAGATCTCTGACATACAGCTTTGGCTATATTATTGATACTGTATAAAGCCATTTCTTGACAAGGCTTAGGAGGATATTGAAGTTGATCTGGATGACAGAAATACTCTAGCACGTTCAAAGATGGACATATTTTCTCAACACATTTCAAAGTAGTTCTTATCACAGAAGAACGCACCAATAGAAACTCCTTGAGATTATTATCTTGAATGTTAGTATTTAAAGAACGCAACATCAACACAACTGCTTGGCTTTGTTCAGCTACTTCTAAAAGACATTCTGTTCCGACTTCAGTCCAAAAGATTCCATTCTTCCATACACAACAAGAACGACAAATACTAGGACATTCATAACCACAGTTCCAACTTTTCACGGGAGTAACAACCTTTTGAAATGCCGCTCTAAGTTGCAATATTTGAATAAGACGAGGTGTGAAAAATGATGTCGCACCTTCTACCCGTAGTATCCAACCACACTGCACTACTGGTTCTGCCAGAGAATTCCATGCATTCTGTGGTTTCTCTATACTCACTAGTCCTGGGAAATAATAGAATTCATCAGAACTAAATTGAAGCTCAGCAGAGAGAAGCTCAAGAATTGAACTGTCTGTAATTTTTTGACAATACTCTAAATGTAGTAGAAATCCCATCAACATTTCAATATCATAGTGTGGGAATCGTTTTGCTATAGCAGAAGAAGCTACTACTCCAGTGCTAGTTTTAACTATTCCGTGACAATCTTGAAAAGCAGGTGGAGCAAATAGAGAGCCATTAATTTCATGTAAAAGAATTTCTTTGTTGATGACTAGCCAGCTATGTGTGATGTTTTTGTGATTTTCTAGAAATATAATATGACCTTTTTGATGCAATTTTTTTGACAATTTCACAAAACTATCACTGTTATCAGGAAGAAGATAGGCTGGATTCTCTTCTTCAAATGTGGGTTCATTTTCAAAATCAAATTCTTCACCCGAGCTCAAAGAACTGTCACTGTCAGAAGCTGGAAATGTATTTGGATCCATTCCTAATGAAATCCACTGTTCTTTTATATTTATGATATCACTTATCTGTACTGCAGGTTGGAGGTTAAAACTGTGAAGCAAAAAAGCATAAAAACAGTGCAGCAGAAAGTTTATTGGAGCTGAATTGCGTAGAACTGAAGCACATGTATTGATGTCTTCTCGAAGTTCTTTCAATTCATTGGAGTATGACATTCGACAGTCTAAAAAGTAACAGTGAGCTAAATGAAACCCACTATTTCTAAAAATATGTTTCAGAGCATCTTTGCTGCAAATAGTTTTCATTTGAGCTATTAGATGCTGAATCTGATCAGCAAAACTAAAAATAATTATAACTTGTGATTGACTGTCTCCTGATTTTGATTTTACTTGACATTTGAAAAAATGGATCCAGTATAAAATATCTTGTAGAATGAGACTCTGATCCTTCCTGCAGTCAACTAGTAGCAGAATGAGTGGAGTTGATGAAGCCATGACTGTGTGTAGTACTGCCTCATGCATGGCTGGCATAGTATTCACTCTGACCTGCCAAGTCATAGAAGGACACACAACCTAACTCTTCACTGTCATGAGAAGAAGGAATGATTCCGGCAGTGTGGGGTTCTGCCTGTACTATAATTTGACTGCCATCACTACATAGAGCTTTGATGAGCGTAGACTTTCCTGATGAAGGTTTCCCAGCAACTATTATATTGAGAGGAGGGGGTGGAGGATTCTCTGACTGATACGTTTTAAAGAACTCCTTGTATGTGTCATAGAGGGGACTAGTGTCTGCTCCATGTTCAATCAGTAATTTGATGATGTCATGATTGTCCAGGGAAGTCAACATCAGTGGAGTGCAATTATTGCGATCTTTCTGATTGGGGTCTAACTCAAGATGTGTTAAAATATAATCCACTAGTTTCAAATTTCCATTCTTGCAGGCCAAGTGAAGAATTGATCTTCCTTTTGAGTCTTGAATATTTACCAGGCTATTTAAATTCTCAATTAAAAATTTTACAGCTTCCAAATCATTGTCAGAGCTGTCTGCATTATGACATGCTTCATGAAGAGCTGTTCTACCATATATATTCACAGCATTGACATCACATCCTTCACTTACTAATTTAATACAGGACAAATTGCAATGAGCTGATGTGATGTGAAGTGGTAAATTATGAAATTCATTTATTTCTTTACTCAATTTGTAAAAGATTTCTGGAAACTGTGCTTTCAAGTCTTCTATTAATTTCAACAAGCCATTTTCTGAAGCAATATGGAGAACATTGTTTTGTAACTTGTGAAGTCTTGGTAGCTCTTTATAATCTAGATCACGCAACCATTCAGTTGACACTAATTCTTCTTGTTTGCAAGGTGAACTTCCAGGAATATAGAAAGAGGATCCCATAGCACATGCCATCATGTCCTGTCTGTTAGGATGATGTTTGTAGAGCAAGTCTAGAGGAGTATAGCCATCAATATCTTTGTGAGTTATATCACATTCTCTCAACAAGTGAATGACTTCTATGGATAAACCAGATTTACATGCAACATGAAGAGGATATTGCTGCTTAGAATTCAAAGTGTTTAACTTCATATACCCTATGAGATATGAGACTGCATCACTACTTCTACTAGCTGCTGCTACATGCAGTAATGTGTCTCCTGGTGCGACTTCTGTAACTTCAAATGATGGCACACGAATTTTCTCACATAAAGTACTAATGTAGCTCTTGTTTTCATACCACATATCGTATTGTCTATCGAGTACTAGCCAACGACATATGGAGTAATTCTTATTTAGGACAGCCTCACGTAATGGAGTACGTCCAGATAGATTTTTTGTATTTATTGCACACTGACAAAAACATTTCACTATGGTAGCATCGTCGCTATAGTGACAAATTAAATGAAGAAGTAAATTGCCATTTCGGTCCATTTTATGGCACAAGTATTTCCAAATTTCAGTTTCAAATAATTTATGTGTAGAACAAAAAGAAAAAAACTTCTTACTATCAGTCTTTATGAAATCATGCCAGAAACAAGCATTGTATTTAACAATGTTATTTACAAGATCTACTGTTTCATCTACTTTATCATAATTCTCCATCAAAGATTCAATAGGAAATAGTCCTTTTTCATTCTTGTATTGGGCATTGTATCCAACATGAGCTATTAGTTGAATATAATTTCTTTGTCTGTAGTCATGAGCAACATCTGTACACTTCTTCAAATATTCATTGTAAAGCTGTCCACTGATAATCATACCTCCAGGTGTTCCACTGTTTACATGTTCTAACCTCTGCTCACTGCTTAAATCAATAAATGCCATAGATTTTCGACATAATATAAAATGAAATTTAGGAAGACTAAGTACAATACTCATACAAGAATAATTTTGAAATCTCAATGCAACTTGAAAGGGAGTTAATTTTTCTTCGTTTTCTGTAAATATAGATGGAAGATTAGCACTAACTAAAACTTTCCCTGTGTATTCCTGATGATTTAAACTAACTTCAATGTAGAGCCATGGTGGTAAAGTTTTACTCCCTACCAGAGATCCCCTACGATCAGCTACTATCTGACCAGATATATATATACAGATACCTTCATGACCCAGACGACATGCAATATGAAGGGGCGTGTCTCCAACTTTGTTGGTACAATCAATATAGTGACAACAACACAATATCTTTACCATGTCTAGGTCTCCCAGTAGACAAGCTATGTGTAAAGGACTGTTGTGGTTACTAGTTAGTTCTTCAACCAGCTGGTAGGAAGTAATGGATCCAATAGACTTGTTTGGCTGATGTTGAATATAATCAAATACTTCTTCAGCTTTAATAAAAGGATCACAAATATCTATAACACCAAAGCATTGTAACGATAACATTAAGATATGTACATTGTCCTGAAGCACATCGTACTGTATTGGAACAGCTTCCTGTTGTGATTTCACTTCTAGTGAAACTTCACACTTATCCCATTCAAGTTCTTCGAAGTTGTCCTGAAGCACATTGTACGGAGCTTGTGATTTCACTTCCAGTTCTTTTAAGTCGGCCATAGCGATCAGCTACCACAGAAAGTTGGATTCACCCGTTTACGTTGTTTCTTTTTTCAATAAAATTGAAGTGTTTATCTCTTGCGTACCATTTCCTGTTAATGGGTGTGTCAAATCTAAGCGTGCATGTGTTGTTGTGTGTGTGGTCATCTTGCTCGAGTTATACATGTATTACCATGCCCATGTGAGTGTAGTCGATTAGCAGATTTACGTAAGTCCAACGATTTGGGGTGGCGTAGTCATAAACCGCTACGCTTCGCATATTACGCGGTTCTGGCTCCGCCAGACCAATTGGGGGCCCTCCCGGCCCTAAATCGCAGCCAGCTTTTCTACTAGTGGTGTGCTTGAGCACAAATGGCGAGCGAGCCTTAAACTACACTATTGTTAAATGATTGATTTTAACAACTAACACTCAAGCTACTAAAATAAAGTTGAGGGTTTTAAATTAAGTTAATGCGGTAAAGGGGTTTCAATTCCGCTCCCCGCAACTGTTTGAATTGAAAAAGAAGCAACAAAATCAAGTCACGTTATTTAAAATTTTCTTTGTGATATTCTTAATAGTAGTTGTAACGCACAATACTTTCACACAACTGAACATACCTACGCAAGACTTACCTTCGTGGTTCGTCTAGTGGACAATGAATTTTCAAGTAAATGCTGTTGAGTAGGGCTTATATAACTGTGACAAATAGCGTATTAACTTACCACCGCCACTAACTCGAATAGAAATGGAGCTCCCATAAGTTTTGCGTTTTAACTGCACCCGCAAAACAATTCAAAGCGGTAAACAGTTCAATTTCTAAGGTGATACGGGTAATGGTCGTTAAACCTGAGGATTCTGTTTAGTAAAGTTTGGGACGGGGTCGAACGCCGAGCGAACACAAAAATACGGAGGGTCAAAGTACAAAATGACATACATACGTCCAAACATATATCTAAACTAGTGATGTGCTTGAGCACAAATGGCGAGCGAGCCTAAAGACTATACTATTTTTATATGAATGATTGTGACTTCTAACACTGAAGCTACTGAAAATAAGGTCCAGTTTTTAAATTTCGCATACAGGGTAAAGGGATTTCAGTGCCATAACAATACACGTTATTTAAAAGTTTTCTTTGTGATACTCTTTAGCTAAGTAGTGGTTGTAACACACTTTGACACAACTGGACATGCACCTACACAGACTTACCTTGCAGTAGTCTAGTGGACAATGTATTTTCAAGTAAATACTGTTGTGCACGGCTTATAACCATGACAAAGAGCGCATTGACTTACCACCGCCACTAACTCAAATAGAAATGGAAGTCCCTTAAGTTTTCAATTTTGAACTGCACCCGCAAAAGAATTCAAAACGGTAAACAATTCAATTTCTAGGGTGATACGGGTACTGATCGCTAAACCAGAGGATTCTGTTTAGTGCAATTTGGGACGGGGTCGACCACATAACTAACACAAAAACGCGAGGGTCAAAGTACAAAATGACATACGTATAAATAAACAAACATCCCCGATTTTCGATTGTGTTACCCCTGTAAGTGTCTCGCTCACTACGCTCGCTCGCCAATTAACTCTTGTATTTGGACAGTCCTAATTTTGCTCATGCAAATTTGCTATGTATAATTCGTTTTTGTAGTCATAGCTAGTTGCCTGTAATTTTCCAGCAAATATCTCTAATGCTTTCTGGTACCAGTAATGCCTAACTATGGAGGCTGCAGTTAGAAAGTCTACAATACTATCCAAATACATTTTATGGAAGAGCAAGACTTGCAAATGAGGAATGGACCAGACCAGAGGAATTTTGCTAGACTAGCTAAATACCTTATCTTACTAACACTAAAGAGATGCTGTTAAACTATCTGTCTTTCGATTTTGCTTCGGTTATGCTAGCCATAACAATAGTAATATAATATCATGTCAAGAATGTTATGATACTCTACATTAGTTATATGAAGAGATCTGTTATGATTGATTCTGTAATAGAAATGAAATGTTGCTGGTAACTGGTCCTGTTATGAGAGAGTCTTGTATGAGTGAGAGGTCCAGTGGGTAGGAATAGTGAGACCACTGCATCAGTTCATCCATGGCACCACCATTAGATCCCTGGATACATACAATACATTAGGTCCCTGGATTTATACAATACATTAGATCCCTGGATACATACAATACATTAGTACTCTGGATACATACAATATACATTAGTACCCTGGATACATACAATACATTAGGTCCCTGGATACATACAATACATTAGTACCCTGGATACATACAATACATTAGGTCCCTGGATACATACAATACATTAGTACCCTGGATACATACAATACATTAGTACCCTGGATACATACAATACATTAGTACCCTGGATACATACAATACATTAGATCCCTGGATACATACAATACACTAGATCCCTGGATACATAAAATACATTAGATCCCTGGATACATACAATACATTAGTACCCTGGATACATACAATACATTAGTACCCTGGATACATACAATACATTAGATCCCTGGATACATACAATACACTAGATCCCTGGATACATAAAATACATTAGATCCCTGGATACATACAATACATTAGTACCCTGGATACATACAATACATTAGTACCCTGGATACATACAATACATTAGATCCCTGGATACATACAATACACTAGATCCCTGGATACATAAAATACATTAGATCCCTGGATACATACAATACATTAGTACCCTGGATACATACAATACATTAGTACCCTGGATACATACAATACATTAGATCCCTGGATACATACAATACACTAGATCCCTGGATACATAAAATACATTAGATCCCTGGATACATACAATACATTAGTACCCTGGATACATACAATACATTAGTACCCTGGATACATACAATACATTAGATCCCTGGATACATACAATACACTAGATCCCTGGATACATAAAATACATTAGATCCCTGGATACATACAATACATTAGTACCCTGGATACATACAATACATTAGTACCCTGGATACATACAATACATTAGATCCCTGGATACATACAATACACTAGATCCCTGGATACATAAAATACATTAGATCCCTGGATACATACAATACATTAGATCCCTGGATACATACAATACATTAGATCCCTAGATTTATACAACACATTAGATCCCTGGATTTATACAATACATTAGTACCCTGGATACATACAATACATTAGATCCCTAGATACATACAATACATTAGTACCCTGGATACATACAATACATTTAGAATTTCAATTGCACACTCAATCCAATAGCATAGTACACAGTACGACAATGATACGTTACCTTGTAAAGCAAAATGGTATAGAGTAATTGGGGTAATTGCTCCATCAGTATAAAAAATTACTGTACTACCATTATAAACTTGGTCATATAATTACCTTTTAACTAGGAAAATAGGTGTACATGTTGCCACAAAAAACAAACAAAAAAAAAACCATGTTTGGACCATATAGCTAATTAAAACAATGAACAATACCCCCTTAAATGAATTAATCATATGAATTCCCTTTTCCCGAATCATTATGTATGCAATACAATAAATTTATATAAGTAACAGCAGCAGGAAGCAAATCTTGTATGGTCCGGCCAGGAAGTGGGTGTGGTTTGATTAAATGTGGTTTGATAGTGTCTTTACAAGTAATCAAAAAGTCATTAGATGTATTCTCTCTCTTACACTGGCTTTTTTTTTAAACAATACAGAATTTAAAAAAATGTTTGGCCGTCACGGAATTTAACCCAGGACTGCTTGCTACACACACATGTGTATATATAGTACAACAGAAGGACATAGAGTTGTATAAGTTTTCTGTTTGTCTGATCCTAAATCTATGTTGAGAGCAAGACTGTAGCATAGCAGTACTCCTTAACAGTATTAATACAGAATTGAAATGTTTGGTTGCTGGCTGGTTGTTGCAGCTCAGTGGCAGGGCGCTTGACTCAACATCGCTACCAAAACGCTAGATCTGTGTAACATGTCTCCATTCTCTTTACATGAGGCATATTTTGTCTGTAGCCTCATCAGAATGAACCTGCTTAGAAAAATTAATTCCTTCAGATGATGAGTTTTTTTTTAATATGTCGTGAACTGCTAGCTATTTTTTAACATTGTGGAATAAATTGCAAAGAAACAGAACAGTAAGAGTTAACTGGCCACCTAAAAAGTGGGTGTGGTCAGTTGTCATTAGGGTAGATAAACTTTGAGCCCTCTGGTTGAATTGAAATTTGGGGCAGTCAAAACCAGACTTGTTGTAGCTCTTGCTATAACCTTGCGGTACAATATTATTACTGACTAAATTATTGCTTCTTGGACTTTAAGGCAGTAAAAAGATTCAAGTGTCAAATAAGTATATGTATATATATTATATATATATATATATATATATATATATATATACAGTAGAAGACAAAAAAAAGTTTCGAATTCCGTTCCGTAGAACGGCCGTCGTACGATTAAAAAACGGGGGGGAAACGGTACGCCGATTGTTAAAACATCCTATTCGAAGTTGTCTCGTGGAGAATTATTAGTTCAACCACTGCACAGTATCGACGTTTTCTCGATGTTAGGGCCTCCTCGGGCTTAGATTTTTTACTGCTGGAGGTCCATCGGTAGCTAACAGAAGATCTACGAAGTGCGGACCTCGTTTATAGCTCTGTGCCCATCGGAACTTCAGTCTGCAGCTTTATTGAAGCAAGTTAAATTTTTGTACGATCTTTTTTGCACTATCCCCGTAGCGTTTAATGGTCAATACAAGATATAGCTATGGAAGAGTTTCTAGCCAGAAAATGTCTGTGAATCGATGGAAAAGTTTAACCGTTTTAGTAAACGGTGTCGGCCGCTGTGTCCAAACGGTACGGAACGCAACGATAAAAACTACAGTTAAAAAAAACTACCGTTTTACGGCCATACTACGGAACAGAATTCGAAACTTTATTTTGTCTCCTACTGTATATATATATATATACACACATACATACATACATCACTGACCTTTTCATTATGACGAGTTAGCCCCTCAGGCTGATTATTGTGCAGACCACACCTACATGAGAGAAGGTCGTGGGTGTCACACAATGTATCTTCTCTCAAAGAGAACAAGTCCTTCAGTTCCTCACGAGAAAACGACATCTCCCATTTCTTCTTAGATGGACTTGAAAGGTTGCTCAATAGATTTGGGCCCGAATTCGGAGCCACGCCCCCATTGAAATCCATGACTGTGTTGAGGCCTTGCTTTGTCACTTGACGCTGAAATATTTTTTCTTCTAAGGAACCCTTTAATAGCAGGACAACAATAACAACAATATAATAGGACAACAACAACAAAATAATAGGACACAATAACAACAAAATAATAGGACACAATAACCACGCTATAGACAAGATCTGTTTGAAGCAAAAAACTGCTGCAGGTATACAATATAAAATGATACTTACTCATCTCATGCTCAGAATAATATAAACACATGTATTAATGCTAGCATGTGACTGGATTTACTTACAGTACTCAGTAATCGATATATGTGCACTTTCTTTTTCTGTCCATCTCTCCAAACTCTAGCCATAGCCTATGAAATGTATACATCATAACACTAATACACACAAACATATCATACGTGACCAGAAATACTACACAATGCAGGCCTCTGTAAAAAAAAAAAAAAAAGAAAACAAAGAAGAAGAATTTTTTTTTTGCTCTAACACATTTGTCAGCATCCTGGTATTGAGCTCTCAAGTTTTATAACTCTAGCTTCAACCATTACAGACATACATGATCTAACCATATCAATCCTCAGGCTTCTTTGATATATTTTTGAGAAGTATATCGATCTTTTCCTGACATTTACAAGTGCCATGTTGTGCTCGATTTTCCTGTGCATGGTCACATATTTAAGCACACACATACACACCTGCAGGTCATTGGCTGGGTTCCAGTCAATATCAAACAGCACCAGACGAGATGCTCCAATCAGATTAAGTCCTACCCCACCTGCCTTAGTACTCAGAAGAAACACACCTGCATATACCATGTACACAATTATGCATGCATTATATGTATAGCACAAATATACATGTCTGCATGTGTTGCCATGCATGACTAAAACAAAAAAAAATAGTTGTAAAAAATAGTGTTGGGTATTTTCAGTGATCTCACACTTTGATTCAGTATCACGCAAAAAAAAAAAAAAAGCATGTATACATAATTGCCAATTCCTTACGTTCTTTGCCGTGCTTGCTGTTGAATTGATTCACTATGCTCTGCCTCTTATTGCTGGGGGTGGAGCCATCAAGCCTTAACACCTCATAACCATGGCTACCACAATGCCTGGCCAGCAGGTCCAACGTCTAATCATACAACATTTCAAAAACTAGTGGCACGCTCAGTAAGAGTAGCAATAACAACAAGCACATTGGGAAATAGTTGTAAATTTACACAGCAAGTTCATCGGCACATACAAAAATGACAGTCAGTCATTCTCAGCTGAAATAATTATAATAATAGCAAATTTTCTCGTTCTAACAGTCAATATTATGTTTATTAGAACTTTGTGAGGGCAGCCACCCTGCAAGAGACACACACGAGTAGGGAGGAGAGGAAGACAAACCCGAAAGCTGCACCCCCAGGGAGGAGGACCTGAATGGATGGGAGGCGTGTACGCACAAGCGTACATGCCTTTGTCCATATAAGGATCTAACTATTTTTATGGATTATTTAACATTGTATAAAAGTCAGTGTCTGTGTCACGTTATTTTTGTTCTTGTCGCTTTTAGTTCGCGAATGTCCCGACTTCCCGTTATATCTAATCAAAGTTTAAAAGCTTAAATTAGAATAACGTACTTGGGTGTTTGTATGAGCTATGACTAGAACCTGGTGGCAGCGATACCTCTGGGAGGAGTTGCAGTGCTGAGAGGGAAGAGCCGGTGTCGACTAAGGCAGAGAGTGCTAGAGTCGTCGCCCGACAAACTTAACCAGACGTTTGACTTCTTGCCAAAGTTCTTTCAGGGGTCAACTGAGGATATGATAAACATAATGTAAACAGCAAGATTACTGGAGGGTATGCGTACTGTTTATCATATCCTGAAGGGTGATTTTCATGCAACATAGACATTGTGTTTATTACATCACCACAGAGACTTCGACCACAGTTGACCCCTGAAGAGGACTTTGGAAAAAAGTCGAAACGTTAGGTTAAGTTTTAATTAACATAATAATAGGCTGTTAGAACGAGAAAAATTGCTATTATTAAAAATGACACTATACTATTTCAAGCATATTGACCATCTTTTTCTTTCAATGTGATGTGTAACTGCTTACTAGTCAATCCAGTCTCCTAGTAGCTGCCATATTGCTATATTATGTGTTCTAAGACTAGCAACTACAGGATAGTTTAGAGCAAATTCCTTTTTGCTAGCGTATTTTCATAACTACTCAATGACCAAAAAGAAAATTTTCAGTGAAAACAAACACATACAAACATCCTCCTCTTCAGTCAATCAAACAATCACTCTTTCAGCGTATTCTAATAAAAACTTAAAAACATAAGTGCTACATGCATAATACATACTTGGATGATAGCTCCAACAAACATGTATTGTATATGTTTATGTAAGTACAGATAATACTCTAGAATCGAGACTTAGTGTAAAAACATTAAAAAGCAAGGCTCCGATAGAGTGATATGTACCTGTGTATAGTTGGAGACCAGCACTATCTTCTCAGAGGTGGAGGTGAAGAGATGGTGCATCATGTCAAACAACACTTCCAACTTGCCACTGTGACCTGTACCAGCAGTGAGGGGACTGTAGCCGCTGGGAAACACTGACATCACTTCACTGAAGAATAACTAAATCAATACAACATAACACAGCAATTACAATGGCAGCAATTTTCCAATTATTGAACAAAATATATGCATGTAAAAATAGCTGTGTACATCAGCTGCACTGGCTATAGACTAATCAAATATTTCATTCAATTCTTCCTTTATTCATTCCTTTATCATAATTTAGCTATTCATTGTAGACTCACGAGCAGAAGTCTTCCAATAACTAAAGAACTTATAGTACAAAACTTGTGAGGGGTCAAATCAACACTTTTGAAATTTCAGGGGGGAGGGGGGGGTTTCTCATTTCCTTGAAATTATGAAAATTTTGTGGCAATTGTCATTATGAAAGTCAAAATAATAACCTAAAAGGCCCAAAGATTCCCTAAAAAGTCAAGTAAGATAATTTCACTAAAGTTATAAATTCACATTTAGATGTTATGATTCCAAGTTCACCTCGGTCAGAGAAGCATCTCCTTCTTCCCCATCCGCCATTGCTACTGCTCTTCCTTCCTCCTTCAGTCTGGCAGAATCATACACCAGAGAAGGATCATTGCACAGCTTCTTGAGAGCAGATATACACACCAGGTGGGGCGGAGTCTGGTGGGAGGAGCCAGAGGGCTGATCGGCCCCTATTAATGAAGATCTGACACGAAGGCAAGATTTGACTAGAGCAGAATTTAGGAGATGCTTGTACAAAGACACTTGTAGCTCAGTCATGCGACAGAATAATACATTCTCAACTACACACACACACACACACACACACACACACACACACACACACACACACACACACACACAATATATTAACTTTACTTAGATTCAAATCTCAGCACACCTTTTGGAGGTAGGTATTGGTTGATGACTTCCTGTGTTCTTCTCAGACAAAACAAAGAAGTTAGTCGTTTTAACTAATGAAGGTAAAGTACATGCCATAAATAACAAAATAGTTCAAAAATAATAATAAAATCCTAAAATCTTTATTGTGTGCATACACACACCCACCCACATGTTGGGATGTTGATTATGAACTTACTCAGAACGGCGATTTAGGACCTTTCATTGCGCTAATTTTCTGAATTTTGGGCTGATTTTTGCGAAAACATGAAGCTTTCAGCTCAAATTAGGTACTAGCTTTTGTGAGTAACGCCCCTATTGTCACACTGTAATCCTGTGAGCTAATAATTTAATTCTTGCAGTCTGCAGTAGCTTGCTTTATGCTGCCAGGAAAGTAAATGGAGTTGCTGTAAGTGGAGTTTTGCGCTGAAGGTATATATATTATATTTATACCATGGTTCATTCAAACCGTCCAATCAGATTTCTCAATTCGGGGTGAATAAATCACTTATACACCGCCTAGGAGGTGAATATTTTTTGCCCGTGGCCTAGAATTACGATCTGTAGCTAAGCGAAGCGGCGACCAATGAGGCTACAGAAAAAAAGGTTGTTATGCGTTTCTTATAGCCTAGAGCCATGGTACAAGTCGGTTGCACCGCTCGGTGCGGGGTCGGTACGGGATTTACACTATCCTCGGGCCTTCGGCCCTCGGTTGTGTAAATCCCATACCGACCTCCACCTCGTGATGTAACCTATACATATATATATGTATATACCAGTAGGTGTTTCTGGCCTGTTTAACTTCTCTTACTGAGACATCGTTTACATGCACCGTTTTCATTGCTTGAGCTATATTGATCCATGATATCTGATTAGAATAACCAATAAAATATTATTTTGGTCTGACATTATAATAATAGCTAACCAGTGTATATTAGCGCTGAGGGTTCGCACGCTTGGTGCTTCATTATTATTATTATCATTAGTAGTAGTAGTAGTAGTAGTAGTAGTAGTAGTAGTAGTAGTAGTAGTAGTAGTAGTAGCAGTAGCAGTATATAACATCCTCTGGAGTAAATAAGAAAAGAGAAAAAGAAGCTAAAAAGCAGGAAAGTTTTTAGTGAGAAGAGATAACTAATGCAGGGAACTTAGCACCACAGTTATGCCCAATTGGAAGAATTTAACAAATAAAATTGGAAATTCAAGTCATTAAAATCTCAATGATGACTCTAGCCTGCTAGTGTTTTTTTCTTATTTTCTTCAGAGGATGTTAGTAGCAGTGGTAGTAATAATAGTAGTAGTAGTATAAGAGATTGCTTAGAAGGGGAGAGGAAAAACTTTCACTGAGAGATAAATTTCGACTGACTGACCTCTTCCGCTCGATGTGTGCCCATCTCCTTGTCCTCATCACTGGCTCCAGGTTGCCTGGCAACACATATGGGACTCTCATACACTCTTTGAAAAGCAGCTGGTGAGCCTAAACACAACAAGTAATACACCATCACGGAGGAATATACCACAAATAGGTAAAGTATCGTCAAGCTTACCTAATATGCCAGGGTTGCATAAGTCTACCAGAGAGTAGAATTCATGTAAGTCATTCTGAGAGAAATTAAAAGACAAGGATACAATTGGAACAGCCACACAGTGTTCCTGTCCTACCTGAATGGGTGTGCCTGTCAATAAAATCCTCCTCCTGGTAGTCAAACCACTGATACTCTGCATGTCATTATAATGAAGGACTAACCTGACATGACCAATAGTGTGTCTCATTATAACAACCTTGTTTGTACCAATATTGTAATAATCAAATAGTTTACAATTTACTGCTACTTGTCTAGCAGGGGACAGAGCATCTGTTTGACTGTGAAACAGATATTCCGTTCTGTATTGAGTACACGGACAAAAAAAAAAAGTTATTGTAAAGTAATGGTAAACAAATAATATTTGATTATTACAATATTGGAGTAAACAAGGTTGTTATAAATTAAAATTGCTCATTGCCGTTGCACAGAACACAACTAATTAATGGTGATTATCTCAGACACACCCAAATGATGAATCTTGGATGTACTATGACAGAGTCACACCTTACCAGGTTAGTTTTGGTGCTGGAGTTTTTGAGTCTATGACCTTCATCACAAATGACAATGTCAAAGTTTACTTTGCTGAGTGCTTCTACGGATCGAACAAACATCTCATAGCTGATGATCATTACCGGATACAGGGGAGACAAGGCGAAATCCTGAGGATAAGAGAGTATATTTGAAATTAGGAAAGGAAAAAAAAAAGAAAGAATTGACCTCAATATAAAAATTGTTTAATTCTCAAACCCTCCGCCCCACAAAAACAACAACAAAACAACAAACAAAACACACTTATTGCATTCCATACCTCTGGCTTGTTCTCTGCAGACACACAGAATACCTTCAGTCTCTCAGTCCCCAGCCACTTCCTGAACTCCTGCTCCCAATTCTGAAGGAAAAAGAAGACATAACACACATGTAGACAAATTTTGTATAAACCAGCAACTCATGTTCCTACTGTATGTGACCACACCTTCTAGAAAATGACAACAATGCTCATAATTATGTGGATTTGTAAATACTTAAGACAGTGAAAGTGTTATTTTGTGGTAGCTTGATGAGAATTTTATGGGAGCTGATATATTTGGTAGAGACCCAACTGTTACTGTAGGGGGAAATTCGATGATAATTTTTAGCTTAAATATTTTAATTGATAGCAACATGGGTATTATTATTCATTAATCGATTATTGAAAATAGTGAAGCAAAAAAATTCTATAATATTTAATGGTGATTTTCAATTTCTTGCAGTCAAGGCAGTACTTTAGGAAAGCATGGAAAAAAGTATTATGTGAGAGAGAAACAACACAACACAGAATTCCACTGTTTATTGTTGTTTTCATTCCTTCTCAAACACCGCAATTTTTTAAATTCTGTCCATGTAATATTTTTAATCCAGTGATTGTATTGACTTGATATCATACCTTGACTAGACTTCCAGGAGTGATGACCATTACCTTCTTCACCACAGGCTTGCCACCATATGGTCCTTGCTTCAACAAAGTCCTGTACACAACAACCATATTAGGGAAATACTGATAGTGTTCTCACCTCACTAACAAATATGATAACAACACAATCATTACAAAAACAATCATTTGGCAAAGAATACACAACAAAAAATATAGATATGTGTACATTACTTACAAATGCACGTACGTGTGATTACACGTGATTTTTTTTTTTTTTACAATGCTTTACTGGGTTGCTCTATTAGGCACCCGTGTCAGGGTTTCATACAGGATTTTTTTCTGGGGGGGGGGGGGAGAGTTTAGGAAGGAGGGCCACATATGTGACCGTCTACGGGAAAATCGGGCACAACGCGGCATGCGTAAACGTCGCAAAAAGATCGATTTAGTTCTTAAAATTGTATTAAATAAGCCTAATGAAGGGAACGGTTAGGCGATATATAGCGGGAATGGCTAAGGCTACGGCGATAAAACTTGGAGAGCTTAATATCTGCTTGCCAAGGAGTCTGTAAGTTTTCGTCGGGGCCGCGTTGTGCCCGATTTTCCTGTAGACGGTCACATATTTGTTTGACCACACCCACTTTTGCTGAAACCACAACCATTTGATTAAAAATCGTCTCGGGTCTAGAATTAGTGACATCAATTGGAAGACTAATCCATATTGCAATTGAAGGACCTCAATTAACTGAAGTAAACTTTCACCAAATATTAGATATATACAAACAACAAAATCGCAGAATACCATTATAAATCATAACCACAGATTACCATTAAGTAGTAAATATTATTAATTTATTTCATGAATTTCTGGGGGGGGGATCCCAGGGAGCCCCTACCTTGCTGTATGAAACCCTGCATGTGAGTGAATAAAGCTTGCATGTACTATGTATACATACTAGTCTAAATTTTGATGAGTTACACTTGAAAGTGTTTCACTCGCTTGCCTTTTTTTTTTATCTCAGAACTTTACTACACCAAAAACATAATCATACACAACTTTAAAATAATAGGCAGGGAGTACCTTACCAAATAAGAGAAATACACTGTAGAGTCTTTCCAAGTCCCATCTCATCCCTACACACACACACACACACACACACACACACACACACACACACACACACACACACACACACACACACACACACGGTGCGAAAATTGTTTTATTTTTTACTTATAAAGCAATGGTAGTGCACACATATAGAGGACATGTATGAATGTATGTCACCATTTATTGTGTCCATCATTATATTCAGAATAGTTGATGGACTTCAAACAAATTGTGTATTAGCCCCCCCCCCCCCCACAAATTTTTTTTTTTTTTTTTTTGTGATTGTGTCAAAATATCTTTAAAAAAATCATAGTTATTTATTATACCTACATGTAGTATAACACTTTCAGGAAGATAAATCATGAAGTTTTACTTGAAAGGATGGTCTAATCTATGGCGTGAAACAGTTTGGTAAGTATATACTTGTACATATATGGCACAGGATACGTGTATGTGAACACACTTTAGTACATAAAGTGCCCAAAAGTTGAACACAAGCCCAGCCCCTCACAGGAGGAAACACTCTCAAGTTGAACTAACTCCATGGGCATGTGCAGATTGTACTATTCACACCGTCACTATCTCGTCAATAACTAACTTTATCAATTATTAATTTGCTTCAAGCAACTCAGCTGAAGAAATTCCAGATATGCAGATTGTTAAAAGTAGTTATTAGTTAAAATGACAATTCAACTTCCTCGTACTCACGCTAGAATTGCCCCTTTACCAGCATACTCCTTCATGCCCATGACACACTGGTACAAGAAGACCACACCCTTCCTCTGGTGGGGGCGGAGGTGGGAAGAGACATGAGGATCAACGACCAGGTCAATTAGTGGAAGACACTTCAAATTATTCTCTAACTAAACAATTAGAAAAAAAAAGTTCATTATTTCCGTTCTATAAAATCCTTTCCCTGTATTTACTTTACACAGTTCCTGTGATGACCCCTTACCTGATGTTTCTGTCCAGGTCTAGGCATGACTAGAGCACCTGGAGCATTGGGGTCAAACTTAGAGGTCACTTCTATGTTAGTACATGAAACACTGTGCTGTAAACAAACAACAATAACAATATAACAAACATGTACCCATGTGCCAACAATCACAAAACCAACTAGTTGTGCTAGTATCCTGAGCCACCCACTTACCAACTACACAATTTTATACAAATTTCAAAATATTAATCCAAAGAAAAGCTTAAAAACTAATTTTTGATTGGACGGTTCATTTATTCACCTCCTAGAAGGTGGGTATGAAATATATTCACTGCGAACTGAGTAACCTGATTGAACTATTTCAACGAACTATGGTAATAAAGTTATAACACTGTAGTGGATATTTGTTAGTGTAATGATACTTTTACCATTATACAAACATATAGACACAGGTTATTAAGCACCTACACTTATAACGGCAAGGAAATAGGCCACCAATTAAAAAAAAAAAAGGCTCTAAACAGCGACTGAATACTTAAACTCTGGGGCTGAATGCCAATACAGCATTTGGAAAGAAAGATGGTGCTTACTAAAATGTGCTAAAACCTGGGACACTTAACAACCCATATCTACAGGATTATCTCCTTTCATATCTAAAGATGTTATATTGATATAATTGATATAATATTGAGGGGGAAAAAAAGAAGTTAGCACTAAAGCCCTGCCCTATTTACAAATGTAATAGTATCCTATTCGCGTACGTTACACTTGAGAGAACCTGTCATTTCACTCGCTCACTAACCACCACTACTGTATAGTGTACATGTTTTCATCACTATGGGGCATACACGTACAGGAAGTCGTGAGCCTGTCATGAGACGCTTGAATGGGCGTGGCTTCTTTACTTCTGCACCACATACAGACTTCAAAGTGGGCACTACATAGAAGAACATAGCTATAATACCTTACTCCATCCCAATGACCGCATAATAAAAATCACTGCACTCTATCACGTAACATAGTTAAGTTGTAGAATTGACATGCATGTACTATAAGATTTTTTCCTCTCTCTTACTCAAGTTAAATAATCCATAGCTTATCTAGTTCCACACTTTTAAAACCGTGCTTTGAGTTATTCCGGGTGAATGCAGAGATTTAATCAATGACAGTTTTTGTCACTAAAATAAACAAAATATTTGCCACAACAGCACCATGGAAACATTACAATAAACAAGTCAAATAAACAAGAAAATGAACGGTTACGAAACATAAGTTGTGTGATTTTCCCCCTCCCACAATGAACATCATTTTAATAATTTTTATAATTAAAATTACATTGGAATTCAGGATGTCAATTCGTGTACGTATGTGTGTGATGATGTGTGTGATGACTAGCTCTCCTCACCGGCGGAGAGGGGAGTGTCTGAGACTTCAGTTGATCCTCCAGTACCAGAGAAACACTTGCCACTCTGATAATCACTTTCACTAACCACGCCCATGATCTAGTGTCAACAACATACACACAACAAATCAGGAATAACAGTAATACCAACCTTTTAAATAAGAAACAATACTATTCATTTAAACAATAATAACACAAATAATGATCAGCATAATTAGAGAATGATAGACTTCACATAAGATAGACCAGAGCTCCACCTAGCAACTCATCACACATGCTCTAGCCAGAGAACTGAGAACAATAGAGTGACAAACTCTAACGACGTAGGGTAACTTGTATAAGTTCAAGAGGGAGGAGTTTAATACACACACACACACACATACACACGAGCATGATGCGTAGAGCAGTTCAATTGAGTCCTGAGTTCTTTCTTTTCACTTTATATACCTGCATAATTATTTTGTACAATTACATGGAATTCTTTCAATAAATCTACTTGTAGCACTATTAAAATATACATCTGATTGAACCAACAATTCGATTCTGTGGCATCTTCTCGGCAACAAATTGAATATTCTCAATGAGCAAGATACGAAGGGAAAAAAAAAAAAAAAAAGGTTAAATTTTATCATTACTGTTTACCATAGGTGTTGGGCTACTTGGGGACTAGTGGACCAGAACACTGTGGTACATGTTGTAGTAACTGACATCCTCTAAGGCATGGTGACATAGTGAGTTAACATTTAATAGGTCATCATGTGCTAAGAAAGCAGAACGCAGAGTGGGTCAATTATCAGATGATGATGTTAGTTTCCAATAGGGAGGAAACCCAGGGAAAGTTTGTACGCCCTTGGACATGATCGATGTAGTATGTATCCTATACCAGTCAGCAATTGTTCATGTTGTGGTTAATGTATGTTTCATTAAAAAATAACATAGTACTCAGACATTACATAATACAATAGTAAAATTTCTCCCCTCAAAAGCAGAATTCAGGAGAGAGTACAGTGTATTGCCTGAGAGGGAATTTTCTGCATCAGTGCTCAAGTGCAACTGCATATTTTCACATGGCCAATAGTGTTGAACCCCATGGACACACCCACACCATCACTGGTTACATACAATTAGAGGAGTGCCCATAATCTTAACTGCTTTATTGGAACCAGAGACTTTTTAGGAAGGTATTTTCCCCACCACCTTGACTTCATTTAATGCTTTAAACAAGCAAGCTTGAATACAACTTTGAATAAGATGGCTTCAATTTTTTTTACACAAAGCTCGGCAATTTTTTAAAAAACACTTTAGACCTAGGCATACGGTAAACGGGGAAAAGATTAAAATGGTGACATGGTCAAATGGAACAGCCATGTTTGGAACAGAATTCAAATTTTTTTTTGCACCTAATACATGTAGTAGGCTACATGCATGTAGTTATTACGCTTGTAATTCCAAATTATGTATTGATGACTCAGATTTGGTTGAAGCTAGAAAGGGGTGGGTGACATAATATACAATATACTTGTACCATGGTACTTTCAAACCACCCAATCAGATTGCTCAATTCAAGGTGAATATATTTCATACCCACCTCCTAGGAGGTGAATAAGTAAACTGTCCAATCAAAATTAGTTTTTATGCGTTTCCTATAGCCTAGAGCCATGGTACAAGTAGGTTGCACCACTCCATGTTTCCTATAGCCTAGAGCCGTGGTACAAGTAGGTTGCACCACTCCATGATTCCTATAGCCTAGAGCCATGGTACAAGTAGGTTGCACCACTCCATGTTTCCTATAGCCTAGAGCCATGGTACAAGTAGGTTGCACCACTCCATGTTTCCTATAGCCTAGAGCCATGGTACAAGTAGGTTGCAC
>WLWD01001406.1_pt1 | contig 27025 bp, 18 predicted proteins | sample 6712731 | NCBI WGS metagenome assembly WLWD01 (sample SAMN12718690, study PRJNA576275) | sponge metagenome | isolation source: marine sponge | host: Mycale hentscheli | place: New Zealand: South Island, Marlborough, Capsize Point | collected 2014-11-01 | reverse complement strand
CTCTATTTATTGCCAGTCAAAATGGACATATAGATGTCGTAAAGGAACTAGTAGCGAGTGGTGCACAGATAGATCTACAAGGGAACACTGGAGCATCTCCTCTATATATTGCCAGTCAAAAGGGACATATAGATGTCGTAAAGGAACTAATTGCAAGTGGTGCACAGATAGATCTACAAGAGAACACTGGAGCATCTTCTCTATATATTGCCAGTCACAATGGACATATAGATGTCGTAAAGGAACTAATTGCAAGTGGTGCACAGATAGATCTACAAAAGAACACTGAAATATCTCCTCTATTTATGGCCAGTCAAAATGGACATATAGATGTCGTAAAGGAACTAGTAGCGAGTGGTGCACAGATAGATCTACAAAAGAACACTGGAATATCTCCTCTATTTATGGCCAGTCAAAATGGACATATAGATGTCGTAAAGGAACTAGTAGCGAGTGGTGCACAGATAGATCTACAAAAGAACACTGGAATATCTCCTCTATTTATGGCCAGTCACAATGGACATATAGATGTCGTAAAGGAACTAGTAGCGAGTGGTGCACAGATAGATCTACAAGACAACACTGGAAGATCTCCTCTATTTATTGCCAGTCAAAATGGACATATAGATGTCGTAAAGGAACTAGTAGCGAGTGGTGCACAGATAGATCTACAAAAGAACACTGGAATATCTCCTCTATTTATGGCCAGTCACAATGGACATATAGATGTCGTAAAGGAACTAGTAGCGAGTGGTGCACAGATAGATCTACAAGACAACACTGGAAGATCTCCTCTATTTATTGCCAGTCAAAATGGACATATAGATGTCGTAAAGGAACTAGTAGCGAGTGGTGCACAGATAGATCTACAAAAGAACACTGGAATATCTCCTCTATTTATGGCCAGTCACAATGGACATATAGATGTCGTAAAGGAACTAGTAGCGAGTGGTGCACAGATAGATCTACAAGACAACACTGGAAGATCTCCTCTATTTATTGCCAGTCAAAATGGACATATAGATGTCGTAAAGGAACTAGTAGCGAGTGGTGCACAGATAGATCTACAAAAGAACACTGGAATATCTCCTCTATTTATGGCCAGTCACAATGGACATATAGATGTCGTAAAGGAACTAGTAGCGAGTGGTGCACAGATAGATCTACAAGAGAACACTGGAAGATCTCCTCTATTTATTGCCAGTCAAAATGGACATATAGATGTCGTAAAGGAACTAGTAGCGAGTGGTGCACAGATAGATCTACAACAGAACACTGGAACATCTCCTCTGTATATTGCCAGTCAAAATGGACATATAGATGTCGTAAAGGAACTAGTAGCGAGTGGTGCACAGATAGATCTACAAGAGAACACTGGAGCATCTCCTCTATTAATTGCCAGTCACAATGGACATATAGATGTCGTAAAGGAACTAGTAGCGAGTGGTGCACAGATAGATCTACAAGAGAACACTGGAACATCTCCTCTATATATTGCCAGTCAAAATGGACATATAGATGTCGTAAAGGAACTAGTAGCGAGTGGTGCACAGATAGATCTACAAGAGAACACTGGAGCATCTCCTCTATATATTGCCAGTCAAAATGGACATATAGATGTTGTAAAGGAACTAGTAGCGAGTGGTGCACAGATAGATCTACAAGAGAACACTGGAGCATCTTCTCTATATATTGCCAGTCAAAATGGACATATAGATGTTGTAAAGGAACTAGTAGCGAGTGGTGCACAGATAGATCTACAAGAGAACACTGGAACATCTTCTCTACATATTGCCAGTCAAGTGGGTCACGTTAATATTGTAGAGTATCTTATTACTGCAGGGGCTAACATCAATTTGCAGACATTTAGTGGTATGTCTTCTTTAATGATTGCATGTGACAATAATCACAATGAAGTTGCTATTAAACTTGTGTCAGAAGGAGCTTCCTTAACTTTGGAAAGTGATGAAGGATTAACGGCTAACAGAATAGCTTATTTGAATCGGAATTTACAATTGATTAATTGTTTTATCAGTCAGTTAAAAATTGAGTCAACTGGAACTTCACAAAATGTCTATCATGCAGCTGAGGCATGTTGATATCTCACATAGCTAGATATATTATATTTTGTAATAGATGGTATGTGTTTATTATGTATACATTAAAGTGGAAGTGGTAAGAATTTGAAAAAGTGAATGTAGTATATGTAACAAAAGGGCTTAATGAGTAATTGTTTGTATCAGCTTTCAGGTAGCTATTCAATAGCGCTGCAAGAGCGTGTGAGATTCATAGTTGCTAACCACACCAAATTTGGCATGACAATCATAATAGCTATGGTACTTCGTCACACTTAGCTACTTATTATTTTGTCACGTTTTTCTTAACCACTTATCAATTGCCACTATTTAGAAAATACCTAAACTATAACTATGGTTCACCTGTCTGTTGCGGTTATTGGCTAGGAAATGGGTCAATGAAGTTTGGTTAGTTTGATGTTGATGACTCTTACATTTCCATAGTCGGTAAGTGGGTGAATTGTCACTTAGTCATGATTATTGATTCAATTTTCCATCTTAATTTGTATGGCAGGTTGACAAGCATGAGAATAACAACTTACATTGAGAAGACGAGTAAAATATTTAATGGCTTGCATTATTAAAGGAAGAGTTCAGTGATTAACAATTGTTTTTTGTTTAGCTAAAGTTAGATTATGGTACCCAAATTCACAAATATATCCCTGTCATTAATTCATTTCTTCAATATTATTTTGAACTTCATTTTCCCCCATATAGTCCAGAATATTTTTGGCTATAGGGACATTGTAGATTCATTCGGTGGGGTGTGTGGCATGTATTTCTGAATTATTATGCCTGAGGTTGGTGGGAAGGTGCTAAATTTCACAAATTAATCCTGATATGATTTTGCCACATGGTATAAATAGCAGCTGCTCACAGAGTCATGACAAGAGATGAAGGCTAAAGTTTAGCTACAGTGAATTAGAGATTTTGGTCAGGACGAAGCCATTAACAACAGAACAAGCCCATATAAACTGTACAACTTCTAAGTTGTTCTTGGTTTATAGTACCAGTGAGTTTATGGCGGTGAAGGCAGTAGCCCAGATACCTTTTGTGTCTTAATTCTATCATATTTTTCTTTTGAGCTAGTCAAAAAAGAACTCGAGTGGGAAACTGGAGCCTTATCTCTATGAACCAATAGCAAGTCACAATGAATCCTTATATGACACTCCCCGATGATGACAAAGATTCGCACGACTATCAGACTTCTAGAAACAAACTGGCTCAGATACATATTTTTTGCTCATTATGAAACAGCCATTTCTTTTATTGAGCTAAAAGATCATATTTCTTAGCTAGTGTGCATTTAATTATGTTCTTAATCATTTATCTCATACGTGGTTCACAGATATAAATATCTAAATATTAGCAAGTGTAGTGAACAATTTCAAGTACCATTCTGATTATGTGATGCTTACACTGCTCAGTATCAGTAATTTGCATGATCATGCAAATTGTTATCTGTATGTATAAAGAATATGCATTAGTCGCTAAGCAGAAAATGAATCATCCAAATTTAATCGGAAGATACTGCATGACTGACTTAACTAAAGCTCTCAGGATTCAATGCTCCTACTTTTCAGAGAATTTGGTTAATGGCAAAAGAGAAAAAAGACAACAAAACTAAGTTTTTAAGTAGCTGTGGTGATTGACAAATAAATATGAATTAAAAACAACAACAAAAACAAATGGAAAGTTCATCACAATTTCCTGTAAGCCATTGGTGAGTTGACTGTCCACTCTTGGTGAAGTGTTTCTGCTTGTTGCTTAAGTTCATAAAGTTTGTGTTGAATTAAGTCTGTCAACTGCTTCCTGATTTGAACTGCATTGTGTCCCACTCCATTGTGGGGATTCAAGATGGTGGACACATCTATAGGATCTCCTACCACAATAGTTAGTTTCTGGAAGATATTTATATTATCAGTTTAAAAGGAATTGAAAATCACAGTTATATCAAACAATGAAAAATATAATAAATCAATAATGCAAAACAATTTGACATCATAATAGTTTGTGTGCTTCAGCACAAATGGTGAGTGAGATAGCGAAACTATTGTTAAGGATCACTAAAATTATTTCTCAAAAAAATATATAAGTAAAAGATCCTATAATAGATTAATAGGGCACACAGTAGTTTCTCCCTTCCAGTTACTTGAGCCCAAGAGTAGCTAGCATTTAGCACCACACTGAAGTTAAAATTTAGCTGCATGCTGAAGTCAAAGTGCATTGCTCTGCAACTTCTCTAGAAATGTGGTGCGGTTATGTAGTGGGTCTCATCGCAAAGTCTTGATTGAATTACTTGAGAGTATCTTGCTCAGTTTGCTCATTCACCAATTAACCCTTTCACCATTGAATATTTTTTGGCAGATGATCGTCAAGTTATAAAAAATCATGGTAGCTCTCAACAAGGATCGAAAGACTTTCGATCCTTGTTGAGAGTGTGGTTACTGCATGAAGTGCTCTTTTCTTCCAGTGCCTGTTCCCCCCCCCTGCCTATTTCGTACCATTTGGAAAAGCAGGAATGCTTAACAACCTGCATCTATAGTAGCTGTAAACTACCAAGTTTTTCTTCCAACTACAATTACAACAACCAAATATTTAGGAACTTTTATTATTATTTACCTTGAAAAAACGAGGAAAATATGGCGACTTGTTTGGGAATATATCATCCATACCTGAACATGTAAACAAAAACAATAGCTATGAAAATGTGTGCAAATGAATTTAAATTTTATATGTAAACATAGCATAGGCCGCCAATTATTGACCAGATCTTGTACACACACGATATCTTATTTCACACAGGTCAAACATTGACAAAGTTTCCACCTAAAGTTTGAACTTTCATTTGCTTGGAGGAACTTTTCTCATAATTGAATACATCCTGAGATATGAGCTTTTGTACTGGACTACCTCAAATTCCATTTTTGACAATCAATACATAATTATTATGATTTACGGTGATATTGTATCGCTTTATTATCGACCATTAACCGAGTTTTAGAAAATAACGAAAGATTGTTATCAATTCAGAACTATCATAGCCAGATCTGAAACATTGAGGTATTAGCAAGCACCCCGCCACACAGTGGTGGTTGGTGTATAACTTTTGAAGTTAACCGATTAATCGCGGAAGACGCAAATACGCGTCAATTGAGAAAAATCGATAACCGCGGAGGACGCAAAAATGCGTCAAAAATGCGTCTTCGCGTCCATTTAGCCCTACAGCTTTGTGGAGTCAAGGAAGCCACCAATCACAATTGCAGACGATTCTATATTGTTGTAAGTATATTTTAGGCTTATAAAATACATAGACTGCCATAAGAAAATGTTGAGTAAATTTTGTCACAACAGTAAGATTTTTTTCTGATAAAGTATAAATTGAAAAATATTTCATAATTTATAATAAAGGTACACAGAATAATTTTTTTAGAAACCAATATTACTTTAGCTATAACTGCTCATGATAAGACAAGTAGAAAGCTATCTTGGCTAGTGGAACACTGGCACTTCAGCATCCTAGTGATGAAGACAATATTCTTGACCTGGTACAGCATGGCAGTGGCAAGGATGGCAGTAACTCTGGTGGTAGTGACGAGGAGTTTGATGACAGCAAGAATGACTTCAGTACTGATGGGTGTAGTGACTGCAGTAGTTACTAGATGGTCAAGGACTCTGGATGGTCAAGGACTCTGGATGGTCAAGGACTCTGACGAGAGAACGGAATTGATGATTCTGAAAAGTGGCGATTTCTACAGGAATTTTAACCACATTCTTTATAACAATAAGTAAAAATAAATATTGTTATACAACAGATGGACTGCAGGGAGCCCTCTGACATATACTTCTGTTATGCTATGACCAGTTGCACTTGATAGTAAGATCACCAACTATTCTGTCAACAATGCAGCCTACCAGCACATCAAAAGTAAAGACACCTTGGAGTATCAAACTGAATACACTCAAATATTCTATCATTTATTTGTGATGTACCTGTTTTCATGCACAAAAGCCATAAAAAGCTTCTCTGTTCACAAAATTTATAACAAATTGCTAAATTCAAAATAAAACACACCCTAAATAAATATCAACAAATTCTTCCTGAATGTAAGACAGATGCGTGCAAAAATACTTTCTCTTACCTCTATGATCAAGTAGCAAACTGCTTCAGCCATGAAACCATACTTCCAACCTTACTAGTGTGCTTACTAAGAGCCTCAGTGTGATGCCATGAAGGTTTTTGCCAAACGGTGCGAGTACTTTGTTATTTTTCAGTCGGGAACAGCTCCTTAGCGTCGAATTTATGCTTTCCCAATAGCCTAGAGCGTACTCTATCGTTCGATAATACTGTCCCCGAGGCAATCTTCAAACGTTCGTCTTCTTTCTCCCGCTTAGTGTCACCCTCCCACCAAGCTATCAATCCTCTGTGTCTCGCGTGCGCCCGTGACCGCGTTACGTAAGGCGCAATTAAAATTTTTGTTCGCGTGTAATCGGTTAAGGACGCACTAGCATAAGAGGTGTTTTTATCCATACTGAAGTCCCTTCTCTACATTAGTCTATCTCTCCTGCTCCTCAGCCTCCCTATCTCTTTATCATGATTGAAACTTTCACCATCTTCCCTCGCCAATTCCATCCGCTTTTTAACTGCAATAGTCTAATCTAGCAAATGACGATGCTTTATGAGACCATCACAGTTCATAAATTATTCTCAGGAATACACACACTGTCATCATCGTTACTGACAAACGGACGTATAACTAAATAGATTAGCAAGTACCCCACCACGGTGCTTGATGTATTAACTTTTGCTAATTAGGAATGCAGTATAGAGCATAAGGTATTTTTTATCCATGGTTTCCCTCTCCTTCTCTCTCCCCTGAGTCACCGCAGTTTTTCTTATTTTTCTCTTCAGCTCATGAATTCCATTTTCTTCTTTTGTCTATCTTTCCTGCTCCTTAGTATCTCCGTCGTTTTTGTGTATTTTCTTCAAACTGTTTCATTAAAGTAGTTACAAAGGCAGCCTTTTCTTACCTGCTTTTATTAGTCTTGACCCTTGTGTTCTCCTGCTTTCTGCCTTTTTTCTACTAGGGCCAATTATTACAGTCGGTCACCGAACAAAAGTCTGACCAACGTTGAAAAGATTTGGTTAATTTTGTAGAATTTATGAAGAAAAATATGGACAATGACAAAATTCTTCCATCTGGGATTCGAACCAGTGACACTCAATTTTGCAGTCAAGTACACTTACTATTAAACCATCGGTAACAGCTTCGTGACACTTGGAGTGCCTAATTAACCTCTTATATTTTTATCGTTTTTTCTTTCTTCTTTTTTTTTTTTTTAATAGGTCATCACCCTGTCCATAAAAACTGAATACTGCATGCACTAGATGTCTGAATTCATGAATAATTCATTTTCAGTTGTACTGAGTTGGGAAGAATTTTCATCTACAGTAGCAAACCATAATTCACCACAAATTATGGGCAGATTATCACATTACACGCAATGGGTAGTGAGGGGAAAATTTGTTCTAGACCTTGATCATCCAAAATATTTTTTCCTGCCAGTGTTGTCATACTATCTTGTCACAAGTACAGCATAGCCACTCATTTCCACCTTGGTAGCAAAGGACAAACAAAAAAATAACAGCAACTATCACACAGCTTCGTATTACTATTGCGGATGTTTTCGTGAATGTCCGTCTATTACAGTGTCACTAATAAAATATTATATAAATGTCCATAACTACGCCAGTCAATAATTGAACCATGGTGGATAATATTTTTACTGGTCAAAAATAGGCTGCTTACACTATATATATACACTTATGTAGCAGATTCATATAATATTTAGCAGACAATGTTAAGTTATTAATTATTATTGAATGAATGAATGGCTTACCGACATGCCACACTGGAATGACTGTAGGAGTAATAGCTGTTTCTGCTATCATTCTGCCTACACCTGACATTACATCAAGTGACTCAATCATGTGACACATCAGGTGATGAAATTTACTACAAACATTACTTACCCCATTTGAGTCTGAGTTGTCCCATGGTCATGTTTATTTTTCCTATAAATAGAGAAAAAAAGAAGAAGTAATAAATAGCTAGCTGGATTCTCTTTCACAATACCTCGTCCATAGAGTCACAGCACCAGATTCTATCATGCTATTGTGTTATGGCAGGGAATTAATATGACCCAGTCAAATTAATAAGACTGCATATATCTATGTAGTGTTCTAGCTTTGACCAGGTCATGATAATAACAACTAATATACCCAGGACTATGTAGTATTGACTTACTAACAAGAAACCAGAAATCTAGTAGTAGTTTATAGTGATTAAATAATATCTCTGTCGTACCTTCAGGAAATACATGTACCCAGCGTCCTTCATGAAGGAGGTTCATACAATATTCCATACCTCTCTGGTACACTCCAAGACCTAAAGATGACACACACACACACAAACAAACTAACACATGCCAATCAGAGACAAGCTAATATACATTAAGTTCAAGTGGTGGAAAAAATGGTCGTAAGTGAGAAGAAATATTTTTTGTGTAAATTAACCCTCTCACCGGCAGATAAAATTCAGTTATTTATTTTTTCTACATGAATAATGTTTAAAAATAAATATATAATCAGGAGTTCAAAAAAGTACCTAGCAACCATATATCACGTGAAAGTACATGTATTGTTCAACATTTTTGGTCAAATTTGGTTGCTTAGCAACAAACCACAAAGTGGTTTTGGGACCACAATGTAACTATATCATCATAACAAGTGATCTGTACGCTTCCAGTGCAATATTAGAAATTGTTTGTGCGTGATCAGATATTTTTTACTGTTATAATAGACAGTTATCTCAGCCAGCAATGCTGTTGCTCACTGATGACACCAGAGGAGGCGTGACTGTTTGCTGGGCAATAGCTGGGCAGAAGAACATCAAGAATACAAGAATATTTTACTAACAATTCCAGTCCTCTGCACACATTCACTCCACTCTCTAGCCACATTCTTACTCATACTCTTCCTTTTTCATCCATTCAATACTTTGTCAACCTTTCTTCATGCTTTCAGCATAATCAGTATTACCATCATCTCAATATTCAGACATTGCAGAAGTAGAGACATCATCCTTTGAATGAATAGGAAGTCCAAAGTAATTCAGAGAGCAAAGGTGGCTAAATCAAATCATTACTCATTGCTGGGAGTTTGTATGAAAAGAGTTTACAGCTATGACCAAATTAGCGCCATATTCCCGGGAAAGCTTTTGGGCATAATAAAACTTACCGCCATGTTCCCGGGAAAACTATTTCTTACTTTTTTCCCTCCAATACTGCGTAAATAGCTGCTTTTCTTACCTGGAATATCAAGTTCCATATCCTCTTTGACATTGCTGCTGGTATGTTCGCTACCTACAGTGCTCTAGTAGCTCTCAAGTTGAAAACTAGTAGTTTCCTCAACCGGTAATGAAATGACAGCTTTAGCGAGCAAGTCCAACTCTCTATTCTCGACAGTAGTACTTCTGGGGTAGCTATATAGCTCCTGTACCCCTTCCCTCTCACGTTCGCAGTCGAAAACGTCGTCGCAGACAAGATCCACCGCCTCAGTTGCAGACAAATTTATCGCCATTTTTCGAACTAACGCTAAGTTTATTTTTAGCCCGACTACCTTAGTTACGTAGTAGCTATTTCTATTCTAAAAATACATGCAATAGAACAACACATTAGCCGTGCTCTGGACGCTGCAGCTAAGCTTTAGCGTTTATCGTTTAGGGGGAAAATATTTTTTCCCACATTACGTCATCCTTGAGCGCCTATAGGCGCTTGTGCCGGTGAAAGGGTTAATAAAATTAATATTATGGGTAGATACCACTGGTATTAATGTGTGTGCTTATTATGGGTAGATAACACTGGTATTAATGTGTGTGCTTATGTATTGGATTCTCTTACCTCTGGATATTGGAACGATGCCAACTCTGGAGAAATAAAACGAGTAGAAGGAATTAGTGAAGACCAGCTCATTGGCACCTGGTGTCCTGTGTAATTAATATAAGTGACATCACGGTACAGTATCATCAGTTATAACTGATAAAAGTTGGGATAGAGATTTAGTGGAGTCTTCATACTTCAGGAAGAAAGCTACATAAAGATTTATGTTTCTCTAAGAATGTTAGTATGTACTGTGTAAAAATACAGCTAGCTATTATTGCTGGCTTAGTAAAGCCATACTAATCAGGGTTTCATACAGATAATGGGAGCCCTGGATTCACTGTTATAATACCTCGTGAGGTGTTTACCAGGAGGCGCTGCCTGGACATCCCACTTTGAGCCCTTATAACTTCCACAACACATACATACTTTACCAAATGATTATATATTATAATAATAGCTTATTCCTTTAGTTTCTCCATTTCAAATATCTTTCAGTTGTGACTTACTATGGAAACAATATAAATCTTTAAACTGGGGTGTCCAGTCAGCTCCTCCTACTTAACACCCAAACTGAGTTATCCAAACACCCCCTTTTTTAACAGTGTTCCACCCCCCCCCCCCCTAAATTTTTTATACCCTGATAGAAATTTTTATGAAAAAGTAATGATCAGTACAAAGCATGAAAAACTATAGCATAAAAAGTGTCAAACAATTCTTCAAAATAATTTGTAATAGTTTGTCTAATTCATCTAATAATCTGTTTCATAGCTGTAACGTCACCATTTTCATGTGGCTAAAATGTTTTTGTGACTCTACAAAATTCCTCCCCCTGCCCCCTAGCAAAAAAATCCTGTATGAATCCCTGCCTATGTCAACTAACATATATCAATTAACTTGAAGGACATAATCTAACCAGGTTTCCACTAAATGGAGATACTGTAAACACAATCAATATAACTGTAGTAATCAGCTGTAATTATAAAGATATTCCTATGATGAATATCATCACAAACTTGATGCAAGTTTATTATCTTTATGAGAAGCATACACAACTATACTAAATAACTTACCATCTCATCTTGACCATTGACATGAATGTAGTCAGAGGAAGAACTCCTGAAATAAATATGAAATATATAATTTACTTGAGAGGTATTAAAGTAGGAAATGAAATTAGGAAGAATGAACAGGGACAAAAAGAGCTAGTAGGAAACAAACTTTTTGGCAGATTACAAAAAAAGAAGAAGCAGAAATAAAAGATCACTGCTGCGGTGTGGGTAGCCCTACAACCAACTTTACCTGTGAGTTACCAGTCCTCTAGTTCTAACTACAGCAGTGAAGATATCTAGTGTGGAATAAACCACTTATGACGCTGTCAGAGTGATGTGGCTAGATATTTCATCCGCAGGAGGCTTTATTTTCACTCGCCTCTGGCTCTTGAAAATAAATTAGCCTGCTCGTGAAATATTTCACCATATCACACTCTGACTCGTGTAATAAGTAATATTTATATACACAAAGCTCCATAAGAATAATAACAATAATAGAAATAATAACAATAATAGTAATAATCATAATCTTAATCGAATTAATAAAAGAACATAGCCAAGTTTTATGTAATAGCTTTAGTTCACCAAGCTACTGTGTCCTATATAAAAAAACAAAACAAACTTGGTCTCACCCCATATGACAGGGTCATCAATACAGGAAGAATGGTTACTAACGGTAACCAGAGGTTTGCCTTTGGGTCGGTCATGGATGGCTGATATGAGGCGTCCCATATTCTTAGTCTGAACTCGATGAGCTGTCCCTGCAAAAGTAACTAGATAAGGTATCATCATCACACTCTTTGAGTTGTCATCATTATACTCCTTGAGTTGTGCTACATTGCTTTGAAAGTCGCTCAGTAAGGTGTCAACAACACAGTTTGCTATACATGTACTATACTCAGTCAAACAAAAGAAAAGAAAAGGAAAAAAATAGAGTTTGGTCCCCAATGGCTGAGCCTATGGTCACAACAGATTTGGAAAAAGGCTTCTAGGTGTGCTTGTCTATGCATCTGTATCTATCCTGAAGGTGGTACTTGTTCATGATACGATTTTGTATCAAGTCTTATTCCCAAATATTGTGAGACTATTTCAATTTTCCCTTGCAATTCTTAACATTATGCTCTCATTACTACTTTATACAAACTAATTTGATTATTAATACGAGAAATAGTCCAATAATCAGTTCAATAGCATGGACACTACTCTCAAATACTCCGGAAGTCATGAGCTTGAGCTCACTGACTTGGCCGACCAGATTTGAGTACTATTATTGAAATCTACTTGTGGCACGATTAAAGGGTAATGACAAAATACAAATTCTGCTAGCACTACTCACTATATGACATATAAAAATGTCCTTTATTGCTCAGTTCAATAATTTGACAAAGGAGGTGTGTCTCGGAGCAATTTCAATACATTGGTTGTGTGACTTTGATCTGAGCCTAGCTAGACATTCTATCAATACATACTCAATATCAATATCGGTTCTACAAACATTGAATAGCTACACTGCTGCGGCAGATAAACTTGGCTGTAAACAAACGCCATATATATTCCATTGTATCTTTCACAGCACTACACAACTTTAATAATTGTTATATCTGACTTGGGTCGCACTCAAGGGGGTTTCCTCTGCAAGTGTTATGGTCACCTCAGGTGTGCCCCAGGGCTCAATGCTTAGCCCTCTACTCTTTATTTTATCTCTGGATCCTCTAACTTCCCTCTCCATCTCTGGTTCTGGTGTTATCGCATCTACACTGACGACATCAATTACTACAAACCAATTTTTTCCTCTGCTGACATTCTCTCTCTGCAACAAGATATTGACACTATTTGCGTGTGGGTAGGTGACAGTGGTTTGAGGCTCAATGCCCGCAAGACAAAGTCCATGGTCATCTCCCGCAAGAGAAAGCCCCCAACTATGGAAATCAATCTCAACGGGTGTCCTGTGGAACAAGTCTCAAGTTTTAAGTTTCTCGGGGTCACAGTCTCCAGCACACTTGACTGGTCCCTACATATACAATGTACATGTAGCAGAGCCAAGAAGATACTGGGAGTAATATATCATTCTTTTGGTCTAGCAGACCAAGTCTGTATCTCTAGGCTCTAATAAGACCCTGGTGTGGTCGGTTCTGGAATACTGTGACTGTGTCTGGGATCCCTACCAGGCCAAGTACATCAACATGCTGGAGGGAGTCCAGTCACTGGCCGGCAGGATTGCTACCCGCCGTTGGCGTGGAAGTGCCACAGCCATCCGCAAGCTTCTGAAGTGGCCCCTGCTAGCCTCTAGGAGACGCTACCACAAACTCCTCCTCTGCCGAAAAATTCTAACTGGCCTCTCAATCATCCCCCAATCTGTTTTCACCCCCCACCCCTATTCTTCTGTTCGCCTCCCCAATCATTGTCCTATCTTCATTCCCTCCGTTTGTTCTAACTACCACTGTTCCTCCTTTTTTGTTAGTTCCATCCCCCTCTGGAATTCTCTCTCTGAGAGCTTGGTGGGTCTCTCCTCTTACCTAGCATTCAAGAGGCACCTAAAGCTCTTTCTACAGGTGTAGCTCACTGTTCGTTTGTATCATTCCTTATTTGCTTTGTTCTTGTTTTGTTGCTGTTGTTGTATTTTGGGTAGCCTTAGTATTAGCTAGTTGGCAAACCCTTTGCTATTTTGCAAGAATATATAAAAAAAGAAAAAAAGGAAAAAAAGAAAAAAAAAAGTAACAAACCAAATCTCTGACAGTTACACTTCTCCTTCCTACCATGGGATATTTTTTTCACAGCTATACTACATCTTTCTTTTACTCCCCCGAGAACTCACGTAAGATACTTTTGATCACTACACCCGTGGCCAGTTTTAAAACTCCCGAGGTGACCTTCCAAGACGGAGCCTTCCTGCAGCCAACGCCAGCCGGCCACACGTCTTTCATCTTACTATGAAGCTCACAGAAGTCCTGGGGGAAAGACGTGTAGTAGATGTGTAGTAGATGTGGTATCAAACTGGGCGGGACCTATGGAACAGAGTAATTGATAAAGGGTCGTTATGTTTACATAACGTCGCACGCGCTGTGCCCAAGGGAAAATGGTAAGTGGTCGCACAAAATAGTGTTGTTTTCCTCAATCGCGCACTGTGTATATCCTCGTGTTTAATAGTGCTTGAAGATGTTCAAGTGGAGCAGATTATTCGTGGGAACAGGAAATCAAGTAAGATGGCTGGCCAGAGCTACACGAGTACGTGTAGTAGCATTTTAGTCTGTCTCCTGTGGTGTATACAAGGCAGAGTGTAGACAAAAAATATAATGGTAGGAGTGCTAATCAGGAGGGAAAAGCATCATTATAATGCATCTAAATTGAGAGAGCTATTACATGTATCGTGTAGCAATAAACACCACATATGTATTTACGGCAATGTTAGGGGAACTAGTCATTCCTCCAGCCAATATTGTACTACCTTGCATTCCTCTAGGCAATTTAAGACTGTCTTAGAAGAGGAATGGTGCATATACCCCAGCAAATAGGATGGTACCATCACAAAGTATACTGTGTGAATCTTGTGCTAGGAAGTGTTCATGTAGAAATCAGTAATCTAATTTGTGAAAAACTTTACGAACCTCATGTATGCTGCTGATGTGAAGCAGTAACTTAAGTAGTTCTTTAATAACTAGTAATGCAATCATTCGGTTATCCTCTAATTTATCTAAGTTGTTAGTGTAAGTGACTGTACCAATAATGTCCAGTCTCACTAATTCAACGATGTTGTGATGTTACCATTATCGTAAAGGTCCCCTCTCCCCCTCCTCCCCCCCTTTTTTTTTTATGCCAGATTAAATTCTTAGACAAGTCAATACTTTTCTCTTATGTTTGTTTGAATGCTGGCTGTATTTGTAAAAGTTATGAATAGATTACTAAATTCTTTAATACAAGATCCATGTGCTGTTTAGTAAAGTTACAGGGATGAGCCGATGCATTATCAGTATCTGCAGATACACCCACATCAGTAAGATATCTGTGTTGGCAGAAGATACTACCGATACCTGCACTTACAGTTAGGGTCTACTGGTTAGCTCCACCTCAGTTGCTAAATAGGCCATTCAAGCAGGTTAAGGAGCCTTGTGGGTGGGCTGGGCATGTGCTAGGGCTCATAGAGGACTTCTATGGAGCAAAGGCAGCTGTCAGTAGAGCTGTGAAGTTGCTATGCCATTTTTTATGCCTCAAGTGAAGGAAAGTGTAAACAAAATGTCAGTGAAAAAAAATCTGACTCTGTATCTGCAATATTGAGGGGGTAAATATCGGTTATTGGAATATCCTCAAAAAAATTGTACGGTGCATTTTTGTAAAATTAATCTTTTGTGTGGATTGCATGAGGCAATAATCGTTGGGTTCCACGTGTATATTTATCAAACTGACAAGTAGTTCTATATAACGAAAGTGTGATTGTCCATTTGTAATCTTTGCTTTTGATTTTGAGACTGATATGGATTTTGGCTCTTTTTTTTTTTTTTTTTTTTTTTTTTTTTAACCAATGATTTACAATTGAGTGCAAGTTATTTTTATTCTAGAAGTCAATTGTGTTACGCTGTGTAATGAATTAACTCTTGATTTGTCTGGTGTTTGCAGGTGGGACTTACTAGATCTTACAACATCAGATTTTCTGACAGATATCCAGATCGAAGTAAGTTATCGCATTATGTGTTAAGGAAGCGTATATTGCAGTCAGTGATGACTGCACAGGGATGCTAGGACTGCAGGGTCTGGTGGTAATTGTGTTGGTGTTCAATTTTCTTTCCCTTGGTTTGATAAGATTCAAGTTAAACAACAATAACTTAATTTTCTTCTGAAATACTGCTTTCTTGAAAATAAGAACGACTGTAGTGTTGCTATCCAGGGTTTCTTATATAGGATTTTTTTGCTGGGGGTGGGACACTGTGTGTACTTAGCCACACCCTTTTTAAAACCCGTACTACTTTGATGCACATGCCTTTATGTGTGTGTATACTTCGCGATTTTGTAATCATACTAATAGAATTCATCTTCGACCAACGCCAGTCTTATGAACCCTGCTATCTTTACTTTCTCCTACATCGTGTCATCCATTGTTTTCTGAGATAATCAAGCCACACCTGTAGTTAGCTATTTTTGTCATAGTTTTCAATTCTTGCATGACTTCACTTCAAAGTAGCATAAAGCACTATGTGGTTTAGGTCCAGTGCTCACCTGAGCTCTAGGAAGTAGGTGAGTAATAGATTTGTGAATGGTTGAATGCAGGCAGTAGGTAAGGTATCATTATGTTCATGAATACAGGCTTTAGTGTGATTGAAAGTGATAGCTCATGTAAATAAGTAAGATATGTGGTTGGCAATGATATGTCTGGTAAGGTATAATGAGATGGTAAAGTGTCGTGAAATAGTTGTCTGGTAAGAACTGGTAAGGTGTGGCGTGATGGTTGTCTGATAAGGTAATATGAACTTGTCAAGTGTGACATAGTGGTTGTCTGGTAAGGTGTCGTAAACTTGTTAAATTGATGTAATTGTGGTCTGGTAAAGTGTCATGAATTGATAATGTGCAATGTTTGGCTTGTAACACTGGTGGTGTGCTTGAGCACTAATGGCAAGCGAGCCTCCCAGGGTAAAATTACATAAAACTACACTATTCAGGGTTTCATGCAGAGGTAGGGGCGCCCTGGGATTTCCCCCCCCCCCCAGAATTTCGTGAAGTAAATTAATAATATCTACTACTCAATGGTATTCTGTGGTTATGATTTGTATTCTGTGGTTATGTTGTTTGTATTATATCTAATATTTGGTGAAAGTTCACTTCAGTTAATTGTGGTCCTTCAATTGCAATACGCATTAGTCTTCCAAGATTGATGTCACTAATTCTAGACCGGAGACGATTTTAATCGAATGAGTGTGGTTTCGGCGAAAGTGGGTGTTGTCAAACAAATATGTGCCCCCCCAGAGGGGGGAATCCTGTATGAAACCCTGTACCACCGCCACTAATTTCAAACAGAAAATGAACTCTGGTAAGTTTGTAAGTTTTAACTGCACCTGCCAAAGAATTCAAAGCAGTAAACAATTCTATTTCTTTGAATGATACGGGTAAAGATCGCCAAATCAAAGGATTCTGTTTAGTGGAGTATGGTACGGGATCATCCTCCTACAAAACGCAAACATGAGGGTCAAATTACAAAATGGCATACGTACGTCCAAACATATAATTATATGGACCAATATCCCCGATTTTAAATTGTGTTACCCCTGATAGTGTCTCGCTCGCTTCACTCACACACCAAAAAGGTAACACATAAGTTATACAAATAGTCTGGTAAGGTGTGGTTGCTATTCAATAGCTAATGAGTTGAGTAGATGGAACTTCTGTATGTAACCAAGTGCTTGTGGTATAGTGGTAGTGGTGGTCTATTATGCTGTGATATTGACTACCGATCATGTGATGTGTATATGGCAGCAATCAACATAGTACAGATACTGGGGCGATTGGGCAGGGACCCTCAAGTAGTGTACACCATGGAGGATTCCGGGCTTCAAGTTGTAGCCTTTCCGGTTGTCACACTGTCTTCTATGAAACCGAGAAATGGTCAGTACTTGGTTGGTATGCGGGCATAGTTACAACAGGAGTGTAGTGATAGTATGAATGCATTGTTGGCAGTGGAATTGATTTTTGTGCAGAACAGAAAACAGTTGAACTAGATGTGTAATAAGGTAAACATGTTTCATTCCACAATTATTTCAAATAGGATCAGTAATCATCTCCAACAGCTACAATAACGAAATTCAGAGATCATAGCTCTTAAAACCTTGAAAAAGAGATACAGTGGAACCTCTCTTATTCGGGCACCTTGTGATCTAGTGGGCCCGCATCTTAGAAAGTGTGTGTAACTTAAAGCCATTTTCTTCTGAAGCAAAACAGTATAGTAATATTGAGTGCTTTTGCACGAGCCATTAATTGTAGGCTTTCTCCTATCCTCTGATTTCGCCTCCTTTAAAAGCAACGTTTGGTTTTTTCCTAAGGGTATGAGAAGATACACGTGTGAAACTGTATTTTCTCCTGTAGCTTCCAAGTGTCTGATACTGTAGACTTCAGAACTTGGATAATTTCAGAAACTACTTTTATGATTTTTTCTTTAGCTCATCAGTATGCCTCACTTTCCTCTCCAGCGTTACCACTTTACTCTTAGGTGCCATTCTTTAGTCATTTAGCAGCGAATTAGGAGATCCATCGTGAGTATTCCAATAGTCACACTCCATAATAAGTACACTTCCTTGAATAGTGCCAATGAGTTGATTGAGGTGTGTATCTTTGGGGTAGATTGGATTATGAAGTTTAACTTACTGCTGTTTCAAAGTGTTGTATCTATCATATAAAATGACCGCCCAGGTTATGCAAGCTAACATTGTATTTGAGCCACTGTGCCTCCTGCATTGATTGGCGAGTGAGCAAAAGGACATGAGGTTGTTATGTACTATTAGTGGTGTACAAATTTAATGTGATAGTTTCATAAAGGACTCTATGCTGGGAGTGGGGGATACACTGCGTGTACTTAAGCTTAACCACACCTTTTTTTTTCCTTTTTTTTCTTTTTTTTTTCCCTACAATCATACAGACAATAAAACAATAAAATGACTAGCTAAAAATGTTCAGTAATTGCTGTGGTTTGCTGATGCTTGTATTGCGATTGTGATGAATAAAGAAAGGTAATAACGAAATAGAGTAAATACCGTAGACATGAATTGTTAAACGCTTCTACTTATAACTTCAAATGGTAAGGAAGTAGGAGCTAAATAAAAAAAAAAAAAGGATGCTTAACAGTGAGTGGAAAAGTGTGGCTGAGTGCCTATCAGCAGTTGGTGGGAAGCGTGGAGCACTTAATAAAACATCCTAAAAGCCGGGGAAAAAATGGGTGCTTAACAATAAACAGCGCTAAATATAGAGGGGGCACTTAACAACCCACGTCTATGGGGTATCATGATTCTGTCAGCAGTTGGACTGAAACTAGTGCCATAAACTCGAGGTTTAGTGTTGGTTTACACACCAGTTATATATTGTTGTTGTTATAATAATAGCAAATTTTTCTCAGATCGAGAAATTTGCTATTATAATGATTTCAGTCGAGAATGACTGAATCAATTGTTGTTGCTTTTTGTATTTAATATTTTCAGAAGAAGATACTGCAGTCACCCATCGTTTCCGTGAGTCCTGGCTCCCTGTACGTCCCAGGTACCATAACTTGCACACGTATGCTCTGAACCATCTGAAGAAGGGATCTCGAGTGTTCATCAAGGGGTCTTTGCGCACGATCCGGGAAAGTACAACTGAAGATGAGTCTCCGAGGTACAGCACTATTGTCAGCGCAAGTGAGTGTCTAGTCGTAATTGAACACGATTATGCCGAGAAATTAATACACCATTTGTCATAGTTGTAAGCCCTACACAACAGGATTTACTTGAAAATTCATTGTCCACTAGACTAACCACGAAGGTACGTCTTGTGTAGGTATGTCCGGTTGTGTGAAAGTATTTGTTCATTACAACTTCTACCTAGTGTGTAATTAAATTACTTGACTTGATTTTGTTATGTGTGTGTTTTTTTTTTTTTTAATTCAAACAGTCGCGGGAAGTGGTTACTATGGCATTGAAACTCCTTTATATGTAATTTAAAAAGTCAGACTTCTTTTTTAGTAGCTTGAGTGTTAGAAGTTAAAATCAATCATTTAACAATAGTGTTGTTTTAGGCTAGCTTGCTCACCATTTTGTGCTCAAGCACATCACTAGTAATTGATTTATTCTACACTATCTTTAATGTCTGTCAGTTGTTGAGTTTGGAGGGAGGTAAGCACCTGGCGCTGATTGTGTCTAATTCGTGCCAACAGTTCTCACTTATAGTCTAATCCCTAGCAGTATTTGTAAGCACTAACCACCCTGCTACTTAGCTGTTTGTAGGAGTTGTCTTCACCTACTGACTGTCCATGGGAAAGGGAAGCCCTGGTTTTCATTTCTTACCCCCAAAGCCATTCCCCATCTCTGCCATCTCACCTATGGGATCCCTGCATTGTTATTCTTGGGGTTTTGCATAACGTGAAATATACTTAGCTATAAGACATTGCCTAGCTATAAGACATTGCCTAGCTATAAGACATTGCCTAGCTATAAGATATTGCCTAGCTATAAGACATTGCCTAGCTATAAGACATTGCATAATCTTTTTAACATAACACTATATAGACTTTCCATAATCCCCCATAGGTAAATCTGATACACTTATCAGGGTTCTGCCCAGGAATTCTGGAGTGGCGGTAACAACCCATCTCAACACAAAATTATTTTCCCATCAACAGCAAAGTGACAGTGGTGGGTGGCATGCAAGCAAAAGCAACCAAATTGAACTCTTCAATTTAAATAACTTTTTAAATTTTGTTTGAAATTACTAATGAATTAATATGAAAAACAAATTTATCATAATGGCATATAGATGAGATATATTTTAAAAGTTCAATATGTCAGTCGCCGATTCTTTTTTGCAGCCCAAAGTTTTACAGTCTCCGATACAGCAAATTCTGAAGTAGGAGGGCCTTCAATTAAAATTCTCAATAATGAGTCCAGTGTCTTCTCTTTCATTCGATTTCTAACTTTCGTTTTTGTCAATTTTAGCTGAGAAAATGTTCTTTCTACATCAGCTGTATGTATTGGAATAACTCGACATATTTTGCCTAAGGTACTCATGTTTGGATAAATCTCCTCCCATGCAGTATCGTTACAAAGCTTTGATATCACTTCACATTGTTTCATTTGACTACAGTTATCCTTCATGAATTGTCTGAAACTATTCCATTCTTCAATGCATTCGATACTAGAGTCAGCAACGACACCTTGAAAGTGACTGCCTAGCTTCTCCACATTATCATTACCATACTCTGTAAACAATTCTATGTCCTCAGTGCTTGGGTTTGTTGGCAAAGGTGGTAACTTTGATGGATTAAAAATATCAAATGCAGCCATCACGGACTTGTCATCAAATCGATTGTTAATATTTTTAATCAAATGGTTTAAATATGGAACTTTGATAGAATTTTTGAAGTAATCATCCCCTAAATGAGCTGGCTTCTTGATTTCAATTCCTGAACTTTCTATCTGTTCTAAAAATAATGTTATTTCCTTCAAGTTGATCCCATCTGCAGATTTTAGCTTTTCTAGTGCATGAACTGTACTGGAAACCATTCTCGGTATAATGCTATAATCACATGAAGTATATTGAAAACATTTAGAAAGGTGCGAAACCAATGGTAGCATGTCACACAACATAAGCATTGTGCATATAAATCTATACTCAGTTATAAGATTGTTTAAACCAACAGCTTTAGCATCTGAGCGCTCTTCTCCTTCCCGCTGTAAACTTAAAACAACTGGAACATAACATTTCTTGAGCCTGTTGACACTTCTTTCAGTGCTGAGCCATCGGGTTGAGCAAGGGGCTAGCAGTTTTCCATCACCACCAGTAAGTGTCTGAATGGCTTCCAAACCAGCAGTTCGAACTGCACTGTTATCAAAAAAATCAAAGAGTTGACGAAGGATAACACTAAATTTTTTAACATACAAAACTTTATCTCCTGCTTGAGTTGAAGCTAAATTCAATCTGTGTGCTGCACAGTGCACACCTATAAGAGAAGGTGCTATAGATTTTAATCTCTTAACAACCCCATTATGACACCCAATCATAGTAGAGGCACCATCTGTGCCGATTCCTCTCATCCTTGTTATATCAAGACCAGCAGACTCAATGTATTCAAATACTCTATTTGCTATTGTCTCAGCAGAAAGACTAATTGATGGATTAGAGTCTGAAGACCCAGTATGAACTGCTTGAACAGCAGGCTCTAAAACATCTAGCACTTTCAAATAATGTGATTTGAGCTCCCCAGTTTCTAGATCAATATATCTTCCATGAAGTACTAATTGTTCAGTTACTGTACAATCTGTACTTTCATCAATCATTAAAGAAAAATGATTTGACGTCTTCATTTCATCCAAAATACGTACCTCAATTACGTCAGAAATAACTGAAACCATCTCCTGAACAGATTTATCGCTTGTATACAAGGCATTTCTTGCTATCTGAATCCTAGACTTCGCATTAACTCCTAGTAATTCTAATAAATCAAGGAGAGGCTCAAAATTGGTAGTATGTGGGATTCTCTGCTTTGCCAAAAAATAAAGTGAAACAAAAGCTTGTTCTATTCCTTTAGCTGGTATCTTCGGGTTTAGAGAATTAGGAATAGTAGTAAGCTTTTCACTTTCAAGCTATACGGCATCTTTGTGAGCTGCACAAGCTTCATGTGCTGTAATGCTCTGCTGTCGAAGTCTATAGCATGGCACTGTGTTCCAAGTGCCATGAGCAAAGGGGTTCTTATTGTGCTTCTGGCAAAGACTACAAAACATTCCTTTTTCTGGAAAATACTTCAACCAGTGTTCCCTTCCTTTAAGCCATTCTTTGTTAAACTTACTAGCTTGCTTTTTCCTCTGTTGTGATGAACTTCCAGCCTGAGCGGTAACATCGCCTTCAATGCTAGCATCTTCATTTTGTACAACACAACAATCCATTTCCTCTCCGACAGCAACTGTTTCGGTCCGTGAACGCTTAGGACTAGGCGGCTCACCTCCACTCTTTCTCTTAACACAAAAGTGCAACAGGGACATCGCTCCAAACGGAGAGAACTAACTGCTTACAGCTGTTTGAGGACTGATAGTGAGCATGCGCAAGAACTGTATTTTTTTTAGTGCACACCATTCCCCAGTAAATTAAATAGCGACAGCAAAGGTTAGTCCCGCGGACCAGACCCTTTAGGATTGAGCGGTGAGAATATAGCAAAGGTACTTGAAAAGTAAACAAACTATAAGGGAGTGAAAAGGCTATTTTTGTTGACTGGTTACAGTGAGAGTAGCTACTGGTCGGAGAGTGAGTAGTGGTGGTCGCCCTATTGATACTGGTGGTCGGGGCCGACCAGTGCCGACCAGTGTGGGCAGAACTCTGACTTATCAAATCATAGCCAGATAGAATACATAACGCAAAATGCTGGTCAATGAGTGTACACTGGTTGTCTGTTAAGATGACAACGCCCTCGAGAACTGGACCAGCTGCTCTCTCGGATTCGGACATACACTAGAAAGGTTGCACTGTTCCAGCGCCCCAGCATGCGTATCGTTGAATCTTCAATCCCCGCCTTGGTGGCAGCCCCAATCCTGAAGCTATGACCCGCAAACTGATCCTGTGGTAGTCCAACAGCTCCTAGGGCTTCCCGAATGATGTCTGTGAACTTGGATTTTGTTAAAGGTTTTCCATCACTGAACCTAAAGAATGGGCCGTCCATGTTCCCCCTGACTACCATGTATGCTAGCATTGCTGCTACTGGGCAGAGAATGTTGCCAGAGAATGTTGCCGGTGGATCCCAGGAATATGTCCACTCCTTTCCCAAGCTGGTCAGTCTTTGACACTCTCAGCTTCACCTTAATAATATGCGGGTCGCTGGGTTGTCAATTGCTATGTCTCCCCAAGCCAGATGTTTGCTCGGGTCGAATGCTGTACGGGATGGCACTGTTATTTCCCCAATCCTGAAAAACCTGAAGAAGCACAGCGTTGCCGCTGCCCAGACCAGAATCATGTCAAGGCTGTTTGCCTGCGGTTGAATTCGTCCAAGAATAGTTGGCGTAATTGGCAACCTAATTCTGACCTTGAACATGCCTTTTTGTGTGTGTGCCCGCTGAATTCCAGCCTGGACAAGACATAGTCTGGGAAGTGATGAGAAGGCTAGTGGCTCTGGTAGTCCCAACACGATCTGCATGTGTCAAATTCCGGCTAAGTACGTTTTGATTGTCTGTGGTGACAGGTTTTTAATTGCTAAATGTGAGGCAAAGTAGCACAATATACTTTCTGAGACTGGGAAAGGGGAGATGATGTCGAACATTGCACAAAATTCTGCGAACTTTTTCAAGGCAGAGTTGTATGTATTTCTTGTTGACTGTGTTATTCCTTGCGAACAGAAGAATTGAACAGTGGTGTCCAGCTGGGGAATGTCTGTCCAATCCAGGTTGGGGTGAAGCAGCCACTGCAAAAGAGAGGGAGGTAATAAAAGATGGAGTATGATCAGTATTAGGCATCTGTCTTATGTAGGAACGATGGCAACCTGTCTCTCGACAAGTCGTCTGTTATGAGCCCCAGGTATGTGGATTGCTGTCAAAGAGAATTGAAAATGAACCTCCACGAAAAAAAGGCACCTCATCATTCTCATGAGTGTGGCATCTTTGGCGTACCTGGTGTTCAATACAGCTACAACCGTGCTATTGTCGCACTGTGTGCTTGGACTCTGCTACCCCTCCACTGCCTTCCCCAGATAACTGCAGCTATGATTACGGGTAGTAGAGTAGTTCCTTGGCAGAGATATGCCACTCCTGTGTCCGCTGATCCCATGCCAGCTGAAACCACTGCGTGTTGTGCCATGCCCCGCAACCCCAATGGCCTGATGCATCCGACGTGATGGTTAACTGTGGGTTATCTTCATTTACTACCAGTGATGCTCCATTCCATTGTGCTGCAAACACACTCCACCATGCCAAATCATCTCTGATCTCGTTATTGAGATGAATGGGGTGGTGTTTCTTCCTTGCTACGCTCAGGAGAGCAATTGCCCTTCTAAGAAATTACCTCCCTGGCACGATCACCATACACACGTGTTGCAGGGCGCCAATCAGTGATTCCAATTCTCTGCGAGTGCAAGACCTTTTCTTCAGCCACAGCTGCACCTCATCGATCAGCCTCTGCAGTTTCTCCGTAGGAAGGTGCAGTTCCCTTTTGTCGGTGTCAATAATAATACCCAGGAATGTTATCACCGATGTAGGCCCGCCCATCCTGCTTCTTTTCTGCCAGTGGAACCCCAAGTTCCCTACACGTTCGCTTGAGGGAACACAGACTCTCGTAACACTCCAGTGACTTTACTGCACCGAGGATGATGATGCTCGCTGCCACAAAACGTGTGCCTGCATACTGGCTTGGCTCTCCCTGTAAATGTCTCATCGTACAAGGAGAAATCTACCTGGGCCCACTCTATTGACTTGGTTAGTGCTGCCTTTCGTCGGAAACAGGTGTCATAGATGACCCAACCGTCCCCCGCATATGACCTACGAGTCCTTAACGATTGTATGCTGGTAGGCCATGAGCTGAGGGGTTTTGTCAGGGTACATACCTTGTGGAGAGTACTATCCCATGGAGGCGAAGCATTCTACCCATACTAGAATGCTCATTACAGGGCCCTTCCGTGGAGGTCGCCGGCGGCAGCACTTATGCTGTTCATTGTCCTGAACAGCCCAGTTTCCCTGCACCAGATCTACCATGTCAACAAATTGCAGGGCCAGAATTTTGATAATGACTTTTGTTGGTAGGGAGATCCCAAGCAGATTGGCTGATACCCCAGTCTCTGATACACTGGTTGCTTTGGCTGGAGTGGGCCCAGTGCAGGGTGCCACTGCCAGCACTGAGCTTAGTGATGCTCTTGGGATCTGTGCTGCTTGGGTTGAAAGTGATGGTAGGCCGGCAAGTGCTGCTGTTGGTGGGATCACCCCCATACCTGGATATAGATAAACCAAGTAGTGGTAGTGAATCCTGCAATACTGTCAGGCATCAGCCCTATGAAGCCCTGCAAACCACTAGGGCTACATTGCCTTGCACAAAACACTATAGCTAGCTACCTTGCTAGTATTGTCTCATGGACCCATTAGGGCTACCCTGCCAGAATCTAGCATTTAATTATTTATTATTATGCTAAGTTCCTGTATTATTTACTTATTTATTTATTTATTTATTTATTTTTTTGCTTTCAATAATAATCATCATAATAGTAATTAAAATAATAATAATGATATCACTAATAATAATAATAATAATAATAATAATTCATTTAAATTCATAATCATGACAATAATAATAATAACAGAGTAAATTTATTTATTAAATATGATGAATAGTTAGTTGCCTGTACTGCCTAAAATTGCTGCCGTATTTCCCCGTTGCACCACTACTGACAGCCGCTGAAGGAGGAACTGTGTAGAGCGGGGGTCTCCCGTGGCCAGGTGGATGCGTCTGCCTAACTTCTCTAGAAAAGATAGGGTAGAGGGCCCTATGGCGCCTGAGGTCTCTATGGCGACTGGCTGTATAATAAACTGAGGTGCCAGATGTGCATACTTGGCAGACTTCCTTTCTTCGGCCAGGGATGCAACATCTCCAGCTCGGCCCGACTTTCATTGGGAAGCAAAAGTATCAGGACATGTTGCATCCCAGACCAGAGGATGACCTGAACTCCAAGGTACTAGGGTCATGCCATCTGGTCTTTGGCCATCTGAGCATGAAAGGCCAGGGGGTTCGAGCCTTGAAGGGATCCCAGCTGTGGAAAGCGAACGCTTTATGATATCATTAAGGGATGCATGTCGAGAATGCCTTCCCTCGCTTTTCCGGCAACACAGTCCATGAAGGCCGAGTGAGGAGACCTCAGCACCGCAGAACTGGCAATGATGGGGGGCACAGATGGCAGTGCCGAGTCTCAGGCCGACAGCTATCCGAAGTGAGGGGTTGTCTAAACGGAGGCCAATGGAGGAGATAGGGAGTGCCTGCAACCAAGCCCCAGAGTTCTTATCCATTGCAGCGAGGAGCCTAGCTCGTTCAGTTGCATCAACAGAGCTACCTAATAGAGACTCTGCCATACTGGAAGTTTGCAGTGTGTCCCAGTTCTTCTCCTTCAGCACACCATGGTCCACAGGTGGAGCAATGTCGAGACCATGCGACCATTTCTCTACTGCAGAATCTGAAAAGGGTGCAGGGGGAAGTGGTTGAGACGAAGAATGTTGGCCAAGAATTGCAGACACCAAATTGGCAGTAGAATAGGTGGAGGCGAGATAAGCGGCAGTA
>WLWD01003287.1_pt1 | contig 27028 bp, 20 predicted proteins | sample 6712731 | NCBI WGS metagenome assembly WLWD01 (sample SAMN12718690, study PRJNA576275) | sponge metagenome | isolation source: marine sponge | host: Mycale hentscheli | place: New Zealand: South Island, Marlborough, Capsize Point | collected 2014-11-01 | reverse complement strand
GGAATTCCTTGGTGAGAAAATGTCCTATGCCTTTGTCTGAAAAGGTCTACACCTTTGTCAGAAGGATAGGTGGAACTAATGAAACAGCTGCTTTTGTAAATGAATTTCTGATAACATCCGAGAATCCAACTACAATGCAAGGTAAAGGGTGTGTTATTTATTTGGTCATTTACTGTGCTCTATATGGAAGTGTGTCACTGGTTTATATACTTCAATCTTTTATTTTGCAGATAACCCTGGTGACCACGTTCATCACAAGTGTAGTTTACAGGCTACTCGTGGCAAGTTCACTATCAGATGCCAGTGTCATGAGATAAGGAAAAATACATTAAAACTGCTAATTTTTAAGGAAAGAGAGAATTTGGGCATCATAGTAGAAAAGGAACTGGTATTTCCTTGCAATCAATTGTATACATTTGAAATTGATGATTTTGCTGGATATCAACTTGTGTTCATTGATGGTGGAGACATTATGTTTCAGTTCAACCTGATTCCTTCTGATGAAAACACGATATATATTAGAGGTAAGTAAGATTGTGGTTTCTATGGTAAGCAATTGACATGTATATTGTACACTCAAACCTCTTATCTGGTCCGGACGGTCTGGCCCAAGGGGTTTCTGTAGATACAAGATATACTAAGTGAACCTCAGCGTTAGTATACACTAAGAGTGTGAACCTCAGCGTTAGTATACACTAAGAGTGTGAACCTCAGCGTTAGTATACACTAAGAGTGTGAACCTCAGCATTAGTATACACTAAGAGTGTGAACCTCAGTGTTGGTATACACTAAGTAGCTATTCCAACAGAAAAGTTTACTTGGCATAGTATCAATATGAATATATCAATATGTAGCTAGTGCATGTCCATATTAAAGTTTGTTCTATGAAATGATAGACGTAAATGCAGTCTTCATAATAGAAGCTAAATGTGTAAGGGACACTCACCTCACCAGTGGCTTCAACGGGAAGTTCCAAGCACTCTGGTAACCACTGAGAAATAGTGTACAGTAAAACTATCGCGGACAGGACAGAAATTATTTGCTCACATGATTACCATGTGACAATAGGAGGCATTATCTACAAAAGTTTATGGGAATAAAAGACTATCTTTTCTCTAGATAACTAAAATGCCAAATTCTGGCACGATAAAGAGACTTAAGTTGTTTAGTACAACAGTTAGATGCTTCATTCAATGTTTGGGAGGCCATTGTGTTCGAGGTCTGCTGTGTGTGAGGCAGAATGACTGACTGACTGACTGACAGGCTGAGTTGTGTGTCCCTGTCATGCAGGACTGACTAACCATTTAAGCACTCGTATGTACTGTTAGTCTCATTTATTATTTCACTGGCCAATCAATAAATGAACTGAGTCTGTATAGTGTTGAAACTTATTTGATTTTGTGTTTCCAGTTCTAGTGGCTGTCCTTTCAATTGCAGTGGTGGTGGTGATGGTGATGGTATCACAGGTTGGAGTATTCATTGGGTAAGGTTCAATAGCAGTGGTGGTGGTGATGGTGTTGGTAGCACAGGTTGGAGTATTCATTGGGTAAGGTTCAATAGCAGTGGTGGTGATGGTGTTGGTAGCACAGGTTGGAGCATTCATTGGGTAAGGTTCAATAGCAGTGGTGGTGATGGTGTTGGTAGCACAGGTTGGAGCATTCATTGGGTAAGGTTCAATAGCAGTGGTGGTGGTGATGGTGTTGGTAGCACAGGTTGGAGTATTCATTGGGTAAGGTTCAATAGCAGTGGTGGTGGTGATGGTGTTGGTAGCACAGGTTGGAGTATTCAATGGGTAAGGTAAACATTCATCTGGCATTGTGCTCTTAGCTTTTACCATTTGCTGTAGCTATAAAAAGAACAAAGCTGGATGTAAGGAAGCTAAACCACCATGTAACCAGCCAGAACCTGAAACTGTTACCAGTAGTACTGATTTATAATGGACTATTTTTTAAGTGTTGCAGTATATGAACAAATTTGTCTTTGTATTGTGACTCTGTCAGTATATGACCATTACTATTCTTGTATGCAATTATAGAAAGAAAAAAAAAACTTAATAATTTTTATTCAAAAATAACAAAAGACATAAATCCACAATGTTTAAATTTGAAATATGGGATATAATACATAAATCATAAATTCAATGAGTGTTTTCAAATGTATGTCCCTGTAGTATTGATTGAATTCAATCCACAGCAATTCTATAACAAAAACAATACAATAATTCAAATGCTACTATAATAACAATATTCTTACCGGAGCTGTTGCTTTAATTTATCTGCCACTTGTCTACAATAGTCCACTTGAGACAATACAGTAACAAACTCCTCGAGGGCAGTAGGTCTAGTTGATAAGACTGTACGAATGCTACTCAGAAGGTTCCTTGTCTTCTCTATATCAATCCAGTTCTGACGTTGAAGGAGCTGGTCATACATGTCAGGAGATATGAGTCCAATACTATAGCAGTGATCAGCTACTGTCATAACACAAGGCTTCACTGAGAGGACCAAGTCAGGATACACACTCAGAAATATACTCAAGCTATTGCCACCTAACAATTAAATATTTGTAATGATACCAAATCACAACAATAACTTGACTTACTTTCAGAAACCTCTACCACAGGATCTTTCTTCTCAAATTTCTAAAACCAAATAATATCATTGTTAGTTATTGCAAGTTAGAATACATAGTCTATTTCTGCATACCTGTCCATACCAAATGAGATGTCTATTGGTGAGTACAACTGCTTGTGGATAGTCTGGATTGAAGAGACATGTCATAACCTTTGGAATCGTGTCTGCACCATCGACCACTCCATGATGATTTTCTCCTTCATGTGAACGGCAGTCAAAGGCAAACTGGTAGTCCATGTAGCTGTTGTAGTTCATTCTGGAACTAGCCTCCTTTAGAGTGTCCTCTATTTCTTGTTTTAGAGAAATACATTCATGGTGAATGGAGTCTTGGAAAGTAGGATCACAAGAAACTACGACTTCGAAATATTTAGATTTCGATACAAAAGACACGTGAACTTTTATTGTTCCATACAAAAAGTGCACCATGTTTTTCTTGACTCCTTCTCCAATGAAAGTGAAGGACTTCTTGGATACGAGACATGCCATTGCAGCAGGAAAGAGTCCCATAGGAGTAAACCCACTACTGAAGTACATCAAGAGAGGTTCCACGATACAAGATCTGCAGGATTCATTGTGGAATAGGTCAAGTTCCCTTGCACTAGTGTTTTCTAACACGCAAGGCATAATGTATTCTTTCTCTTCTTCTAACACTGAGTTAGTATCAGAAGATTCAACTGACACAATCTCAGCTATCAAGTGAAGATAGGCAAGCAAAGCTACCAGTTGCTCTGGTGGAATCAGATCTCCTGAAATGTCAGCTGTAGCTGTCTTCAAATCTGTCATAGTGAATCGACCTGTCTTTCTGAATCTCTCGGCTGTAGCCTGACCTACGCTATCAAAGCTCATGGCTTTAAGAATGACACCAGTGATACTGTCATACACTACCTGGATGTCTATGATGACCAGGTCCTCCAAACCAGGCACACTGGGGAAGTACATCAGAACACCGGCATGGTGGTGAAGAAACCACAGAGCTGCTCTGGTCTCGTAGGGTGTCATATTGAAGGCATGGGACAAGGCCAAGCAGGTCTCCAGGCTGGCTGTCCTCACTTCTCTCATGCGAAGACACAAGCTGAACAGAAGCCACACAGCTGGAATTTTCAGCTTTTTAAAGTGTTTCTCCATGGCATTCTCCAGTAGCTGATGCAAGTGATCGATCTCTTCTACTCCGCCTCCCATGTTGTCTAAAGAAACAACAAGCTTGTCTTTTGAGCAGAACTGAACTATGCCTTTTTTGTAGGAATCAGTGTCTCGAATCACCTTTTGAAGCTGCGAATCGACTGTAGCGATGACTTCCTCAGAAACCTTGTCTTTGTGAGTACCCACTATATACACTACTGACTTGGAGGACTCCAGTATCTCACCAATGGCTGAGTTGTCTGCTCCTGGCTGAGGTTGAAGATGGGTGGAGGAACTGAAACAAGATATACTGGCCAGAGTACGCAAAAGCATCTCTTGCAGAGTAAACTCTGATTTCTCTGGTGCAGTTCTCTCTCCTGAAGCTCTCTGATAAAAGACCCGATACTCCTCATCTAGTTGGAACTGGTAGCTAAAGAACAGCAAGTAGAGGCCAGGTCCTATGGTGAGTGCTGGTAGCATGTCCATCAGCTCAGGCTGACCTCCGGTGTCCTCCATTCTCAAAAAAGCTTTAAAAGAGTGCTTCACATTTTCTGCAAAGTTTGGTTGTTTGGACACTGCCTCGAATATGGCAGCTATTTCAGAATAATCTGGTGATCTGATTTTTTGTTTGGTCAATAATTTTAGTTTTGCCAGCATTTTGTGTATTAAGTTAGGCTGTGATCTTTGAGCAGGGCGTGATTGATTGGTGTTTCTAATTTGTTGCTTTTTGACCTGATGAGACTGCCCTGTACTGCTAGCCTGACTGACCTTTGCCCTGTTGTCACTACCTCCATGGGAATCAGCTGTAGCCTCAGAAGTTGATTCAGTTTCAGAAGTGGATTCAGCCACAAAACTATCTTTGAGAGTGTGAAAGAGTAGAGAAGCTTCCTCAGTGGGATTCTTTACAATGGTCCAGTCTACACTTCTTTCTGCTGTAGTTGGATCAGACTTGCCTTGGACTACCACATTGGAGCAACACTCCACTGTGCCTGTGCTGCCATGAATCTGCTCCTCTTCTTTTGCTGACAGAAGATCTATGATCTCTTTCTTTATTCTCCTGAGAGTTGTACTCTTGCCTTGTCTTGGAGGACCAAGGGACATAAACTTTAAAGACAGAAGCTCCAACACTTCCTTGGAAACAATGAAGTGTTTATATGCATCTTCATATTTTAGAACTATTAAACATAAAATAAAATATGCATTATAAAATATTGCAAATAAAACACTAATTAGTTAATACATTCTCATTGGTTATACAGTACAAGTAACCCACACACTGCACCAGTACTATTAGCTGGCTCCTGCAATACAGAGTGTGGGCAGCTGGTTTTATAGCCTGGAGCTAAGCCAGTAGAAGCAGCTGCCAGTAGAAGCAGCTGCCAGTAGAAGCAGCTGCACTCTAGCACTTGCAATTTAGGCAAAGACAATCAATTACCTTACTTATTATAATATCATAATTAACATAATAAATATTTAATTTTAACATAATTAACTTAATAATAAATAATAATATTCTAGTTTTATTATAGTACAAGTTTTTAATACCTAACTTTAGTTTCCCATATAATCTATAAATGGGACATTCTAAAGAGAAGCCAATATCACTGAAGGCAAGATGGCTTACTAGAGATGCTGCTATTTGCTTACACTAACCTGACAGAGTTTCTTTGTATACTCCATTGTCAGTAGCAACCAGCAACTGTCCAGTAGACAAGACTGCAGTAGCTACAAATCCAACATTATACCTCTGTTCTGGTCTATCTCCCTCACTAGTAGTCTCAATCCACTCCTCTGTCTTGTTGGAGTAACTGCTAATGGTAGAATATTTATTGATGCCGATTAGATTCGATACATAGGAGATGATAGCGAAGATGGCAGTAAGTGTGGTTACTGTCCTCCATATTGTTTGTCTTCTTGTGCTGCCATTACTAGCAGATGCTGTGAGAGACTCTAAACTGCATATAAACAGAATCTCTCTCTTGCCCCATCCTCCTGTGAAGTAGAAGTTGCCTTCATGGAATGTTGATTGCATGTAGCAGCATGAAGAAGGAAGTGAGTCTGCAGTCGTCCAATGGTCGTTGAGTAGAACTTCCACTACGTCCAAGTCCTCGTAATGTGAGTCCAACCCACCAGCCACGACTAGGACCTCTGGTGATCCTCCACTAACTGATGATGCACTGGAGCGACGAGTAGGCATGGCACGTAGCGATGGCTTCCAGTCTAGACCAGTAGTACTACTCAACAGAGAGTTTGTAGGTTCCCAAGTGGAGGGATGCACTCCACCAACCAATACAAACTTAGACTGGTAGGTAGTTAGGGACGAGCCTTTATATGGTGCACTAGTAGTAGTCCATGAGTGAAGGTCAGTAGAGATGTGAAGTGTGTGATATTCCTGATGCATAACTAGCACTTTATTATCTAGTACTGCACATTGTACAGGCACGACATCCTTACTCCATGTATGGCAGTGCTCCCAGTGAAGTGAGACTGGAGGACGGAGATCTCTCTAAATACAAATAAATAAACAAATATATAATTAAAGTGATAAACATACAAACAAACAAACAGCATTTAAGTGCTATTTAAACGACACAAACAAATTTATTCCTATATCAGCAGTTTATACGCTATATAAACATTCTATACAACTTTAAATAAGTACATAAAATACTAACAAACAACAATATTGTAATTGAACCACGTAAACAAACACACAAATAAACAATTTTACTCTATACTTTACAGAAATGTACACGCATAACAATAGCAACTGCGTGACATACTAACACACAAACATACAAGTTCTCACACAATGCTTATATACAATACAATATTTAGTATATAAAAATAGTAAAAAAACAATACTGAGAAATAAACAAATAAACAAACACACAAACATACAACTGGCACAATGCGTAAATATGTGCACACAACACAAACACAAATAATGACATGATATTCCAAACACACAAACACATAATAAGAGAATGAGCTGTTTCTTCCTGTGCTAAAATAATGTACAGTAGGCACCAGAAAAGATAGGTTTTCAATTCTGTTCAGTCGAACGATGTTTTTTTGCACTGAAGGAGCTATTGTAGAAAAATAAAAAAGAGAGAAAATGTTACGGCAGTTGATAAAATATAGTTTTTCAGTTCGACTGTGTTAAAGTTTAAATGCTCAATGTTTACCATATGCCACTTTCAGGAATGTAAAAAATGATGCTATTTTAAATGTTGGGGTCATCATTGGCTTAGATATTCTCACTACTAGAGACACAACTGTAGCTGGTAGAAAGACTAAGAAGTAGGGACCTGTCAGAGCAGCAAGTTCAGCGAAAATCCAGTCAGTCTGCTTAATCGAAGCAAATCAGTTTTTTTTTTATTGTGCAAGCAGTTTAGCATGACCTCTATAGCATTTAGAGGGTAGTACAAGACTTAGCTTGCAGATATAGCTGTGGAAGAGTTTCTAGCTTTTAGCTGTAAATCAACTGAAGCGAGAACTTGACTAGTAAAAATCTTAATGTGGCAGTACCAACTGTTTAGTCAAAACGCAATGAAAAAATTGTAAAAAAAAAGAAGCTTTTTTTCTTTTCGAAAGACACCTGCTATGCTGTAGAGAAAACAACATATGAACATATACATTAAAAAAAAAAAGCAAATCTAAAAACATAATCTTTCTATAAAAGTACACAAACATATAAATATACATCCCAAATACAAATTATTTACACATGGTAAAAACTGTAAATAAACCACTAACAAACACAACAACAAAAAAATGACTACACATATTATATCATGCTGTGTTTATGTGTTATAAACACACAACTTACTATATTTCTGGAACAAACTAGACTTCAAATAGCTAGAGTAAATAGATACAAACTGTAGCAAAAGAAAGGGATAGTCTAACCATCCTCCAGCACAAAAATACACTAGCAACTGGAAAAAAGAGAGGGAAAGTCATGTCTGGGCATGCTCATGAAAAGAACCTGGTGTCTTTTTAAGAGCATGCTCAGAAACATGACTTTTACCCTCTCTTTTTTCCAGTTGCCAGTGCATTGGCGTGAGCATGCTCAGACATTACTTTCCCTCTTTTTTTCAGTTAAGCTGGTGGTATCTCTTTATGAGCATGCTCAGACATAAGTTTCCCTCTCTATCCAGTTGTTGATGCCTTATATATAATGATCAGACATTAATTTCCCTTTTTCTAGTTGTAAAAAAAATTATGCTAAGCACTTGACATGTGTGTAGGTAGCAGTGTTTTCCCTTCTTTCAACCACATCCTCTATTTATTATTCGAATATCTCTGACCCACCACACCCAAAATGCTGACTAGAAAGCTGATATTCACCTTTGACCTCAATCGCTATCTCTGCGAGGAAGAGCTCTTGCCGCCAGCTCTCGCTGCTGAAGTGATGGCGTGGTAAGTGTTCTCCCGTGTGAGTTGGTAGTATAGAGAAGTATTTGTTCCAATAGGTTTATATTAGTAGATGATAATGTATTGGTCACCAATACTGGAGTGCTATTTCTATTTGACAGCTTTTGCTTCCAAAATGAATTGCATTTTTTGGGTCCTTTATGAAAATAGCAGAAACATTTTTTTTCTTTTATTGTTATGTATTTTACGAACATTTCAATTCCCAATTAGTTAAGCTGTACATGAGAATATCAGAAGTGAATGAATAGTGTATTGTAAATAATCAAATGTTGCTATTATTGACTTTCAGTGCATAAATTGGTTCAAGCAATTGTCTTGTATTTCAGTAAATAAATATCTCATAATTTTTTTAGCTTTCAATGACTTCTTTGTTCATACCAAGCTCTGTTTTGTTAGCTGATTTCATCATCTCAGTTTGTAGCTATAAGCACAATATCTCTGAGTTCCAATGTCTAAACCATTCCACCAAAATATGGCACAACATTGCAGTTCTTCTAGAACCTCTTAGACCCCTGGTTCTTTTTCCAGTGAATTTGACTCCATAACCTTTTCCCATTTCATGAAAAAGCCTATTTTTTTTTTACAGATGGCCACAACTCGGCAATAACTCTTCTCTTATGGTCACTAGTTTTTTGTTTTTTTTAAGTATCGCAATTTTTCTACTCAGCCCCATATATAAATTATGTAATTTCAATGCTATAGATAGTAAATCTTCTGTTCTTTCATCATAGGTGACACTAAACTTGGGCACAGGGCGACTGTCATCTCAGCCAATACAGTGAGCATCACTGCGTCAAGCATCAAGTTTGAAAAGATCAAGAACAATTTCCTAGAATAATATAAATACATTTTTATGACACTTACAGAAGCACAACACTGTATATATAAAATCACATCAAAAAGTATCTACCATCACAACAACAAAATTAAATTCTACTCAATAGGCTATACAGAGACCCTGTACCAACCCACCCTCAGTCGGTAAAGATCACCTACATAACTACAACCAGGAAAGCATCCTCACGCTGTGGATCAATACATTGACAAAAGGTTTAGTTTTATCATAAGAATACCCAGTTTTAGAATGCCAAGTTTTAGTATCTTCCTCACAGGTATATATCCACTTACCTGGAATGATTCTGCACCATAGGCTTATTCTGAGACACAATTTACACTAGGACGGGACCATGTAATAAGCATATTTAAGAGTCGGACGTGTCCAGTGGAATAAAATGAAACGAGAGAAACTGCCAGGGACCATGTAATTAGCATATTTTAGAGTCGGACGTGTCCTGTGGACTAAAATGGAACGAGAGAAACTTCCGGGGACCATGTATTTAGCACATTTTAGAGTCAGACGTGTCCAGTGGACTAAAATGAAACGAGAGAAACTGCCGGGGACCGTGTAATTAGCACATTTTAGAGTCAGACGTGTACAGTGGACTAAAATGAAACGAGAGAAACTGCCAGGGACCATGTAATTAGCATATTTCAGAGTCGAACGTGTCCAGTGGACAAAAATGAAATGAGAGAAACTGCCGGGGACCAAGTAATTAGCATATTTTAGAGTCGGACGTGTCCAGTGGACTAAAATGAAACGAGATAAACTGCCGGGGACCATGTAATTAGCATATTTTAGAGTCGGATATGCAATTAGCATATTTCATGGTCAAACGTGTCCAGTGGACTAAAATGAAACGAGAGAAACTGCAGGGGACTATGTAATTAGCATATTATTTTAGAGTCGGACGTGTCCAGTGGACTAAAATGAAACGAGAGAAACTGCCGGGGACTGTGTAATTCGCATATTTTAGAGTCGGACGAGTCCAGTGGACTAAAATGAAACGAGAAAAACTGCCGGGAACCATGTAATTAGCATATTTTAGAGTCGGACGTGTCCAGTGGACTAAAATGAAACGAGAAAAACTGCCGGGGACTATGATATTAGCATATTATAGTGTCAGACCGTGTCCAGTGGACTAAAATGAAACGAGAAAAACTGCCGGGGACCATGTAATAAGCATATTTAAGAGTCGGACGTGTCCAGTGGAATAAAATGAAACGAGAGAAACTGCCAGGGACCTAGTAATTAGCATATTTTAGAGTCGGACGTGTCCAGTGGACTAAAATGAAACGAGAGAAACTGCCGGGGTCCACGTAATTAGCATATTTTAGAGTTGGACGTGTCCGGTGGACTATAATGAAACGAGAGAAACTGCCGGGGACCATGTAATTAGCATATTTTAGAGTCGGACGTGTCCAGTGGACAAAAATGAAATGAGAGAAACTGCCGGGGACCTAGTAATTAGCATATTTAAGAGTCGGACGTGTCCAGTGGAATAAAATGAAACGAGAGAAACTGCCGGGGACCATGTAATTAGCACTTTATAGAGTCAGACGTGTCCAGTGGACTAAAATGAAACGAGAGAGAGTGCCGGGGACCATGTAATTAGCATATTTTAGAGTCGGACGTATCCAGTGGACAAAAATGAAACGAGAGAAACTGCCAGGGACCATGTAATTAGCATATTTTAGAGTCGGACGTGTCCAGTGGACTAAAATGAAACTAGAAAAAAACGAGAGAAACTGCCGGGAACCATGTAATTAGCATATTTTAGAGTCAGACGTGTCCAGTGGACTAAAATGAAACGAGAGAAACTGACGGGGACCATGCAATTAGCATATTTCACGGTCGAACGTGTCCAGTGGACAAAAACGAAATGAGAGAAACTGCCGTGGACCATGTAATTAGCATATTTTAGAGTCGGACGTGTCCTGTGGACAAAAATGAAACTACAGAAACTGCCGTGGACCATGTAATTAGCATATTTTAGAGTCGGACGTGTCCTGTGGACTTAAATGAAACGAGAGAAACTGTCGGGGACCATGTAATTAGCATATTTTAGATTCGGTCGTATTTATTGGACAAAAATGAAACGAGAGAAACTGCCAGGGACCATGTAATTAGCATATTATAGAGTCGGACTTGTCCAGTGGACTAAAATGAAACGAGAGAAACTGCCGTGAACGATGTAATTAGCATATTTTAGAGTCGGACGTGTCCAGTAGAAAATGATACGAGAGAAACTGCCAGGGACCATGTAATTAGCATATTATAGAGTCGGACTTGTCAAGTGGACTAAAATGAAACGAGAGAAACTGCCGTGGACCATGTAATTAGCATATTCTAGAGTCGAACGTGTCCAGTGGACAAAAATGAAACGAGATAAACTGCCAGGGACCATGTAATTAGAATATTTTAGAGTCGGACGTGTCCAGTGGACTAAAATGTAACGAGAGAAACTGCCAGGGACCATGTAAATAGCATATTATAGAGTCGGAAGTGTCCAGTGGACTAAAATGAAACGAGAAAAACTGCCAGGGACCATGTAAATAGCATATTATAGAGTCGGAAGTGTCCAGTGGACTAAAATGAAACGAGAAAAACTGCCAGGGACCATGTAATTAGCATATTTTAGAGTCGGACGTGTCCAGTGGACTAAAATGAAGCGAGAGAAACTGCCGGGGACCATGTAATTAGCATATTTTAGAGTCGGACGTATCCAGTGGACAAAAATGAAACGAGAGAAACTGCCAGGGACCATGTAATTAGGATATTTTAAAGTCGGACGTGTCCAGTGGACTAAAATGAAACGAGAGAAACTGCCAGGGACCATGTAATTAGCATATTTTAGAGTCGGACGTGTCCAGTGGACTAAAATGAAATGAGAGAAACTGCCAGGGACCATGTAATTAGCATATTATAGAGTCGGACGTGTCCAGTGGACTAAAATAAAACGAAAGAAACTGCTGTGGATCATGTAACTAGCATATTTTGGAGTCGGACGTGTCCAGTGGACAAAAATGAAACGAGAGAAACTGCTGGGGACCATGTTAATAGAATATTTTAGAGTCGGACGTGTCCAGTGGACAAAAATGAAACGAGAGAAATTGCCGTGGACCATGTAATTAGCATATTTTAGAGTCGGACGTGTCCAGTGGACTAAAATGAAACGAGAGAAACTGCCGTGGACCATGTAATTAGCATATTTTAGAGTCGGACGTGTCCAGTGGACTAAAATGAAACGAGAGAAACTGCCGTGGACCATGTAATTAGCATATTATAGAGTCGGACGTGTCCTGTGGACTAAAATGAAACGAGAAAAACTGCCAGGGACCATGTATTTGTCTTACTTTAGACTTGGACGTGTCCAGTGGACAAAAATGAAACGAGAGAAACTGCCTGAGACCATGTAATTAGAATATTTTAGAGTCGGACGTGTCCAGTGGACTAAAATGAAACGAGAGAAACTGCCGGGGACCATGTAATTAGCATATTTTAGAGTCGGACGTATCCAGTAGACAAAAATGAAACGAGAGAAACTGCCGTGGGCTATGTAATTAGCATGTTTTAGAGTCGGACGTGTACAGTGGACTAAAATAAAACGAGAGAAACTGCCAGGGACCATGTAATTGTCATATTTTAGAGTCGGACGTGTCCAGTGGACTAAAATAAAACGAGAGAAACTACTGTGGACCATGTAACTAGCATATTTTGGAGTCGGACGTGTCCAGTAGACAAAAATGAAAAGAGAGAAACTGCCAGGGACCATGTAATTAGCATATTTTAGAGTCGGACGTGTCCAGTGGACAAAAATGAAACGAGAGAAACTGCTGGGGACCATGTTAATAGAATATTTTAGAGTCGGACGTGTCCAGTGGACAAAAATGAAACGAGAGAAATTGCCGTGGACCATGTAATTAGCATAAATTTTGCGAGTCGGTGGACTTTCCAGTGGCAAAATGAAACGACGAACTACTGCCGTGGGACGTTGTAATTACATTACATATTTAGAGTCAAACGTGTCCAGTGGAAAAAACTAAATGAAACAAGAAAAACTGCCGGTGGACCATGTACTTAGCAATTGGTGGAGTCCGACGTGTCCAGTGGACGGAAGGAAACAAGAGGAACTGTCCGTGGGCTATGTAATATCATTTTTATATCAAAAACTTGTCCAGTGGACGAAATGAACAAGAAAAACTCCGTTGAGACCGTAATTAGCATATTTAGAGTCAACGTGTCCATGGACTGAATGAACAAGAGTCGGTAACTGCCCGTGGCTATGTAATAGCCATGTTTTTAGGTCGGGACGTGTACAGTGGACTGAAATGAAACGAGAGAAACTGCCAGGGACCATTGTAATAGCATATTTTAGAGTCGGTAGGACGTGTCGCAGTGGACAATATGAAACGAGAGAACTGCTGGGGACCAGTTAATAGAATATTTTAGAGTTAGAGTCGTACGTGTCCCAGTGACAAAAATGAACGAGAGAAAGTGCCGTGGACCATGTAATTACATATTTAGATCGGAGGACGTGTCAGTGGACTAAAATGAAACGAGAGAAACTGTCCGACCATGTAATTAGCCATATTTTAGAGTCGGACGGTTCCAGTGGAGTACAAAATGAAACTACAACACTCTGCGTGGACCGTTTATTAGAATATTTTAGAGTCAAACGTGTTCCATGTGTCGGAATGAACAAGAGAAAACTGCCGTGGACCATGTAATTAGCATATTTTAAGTCGGACGTGTCAGTGGACTTAATGAACGCGATGAAAACTTAAACTTCCGTGGCATGTCAATTAGCATGTTTTTTAGTAAAGAGTCGGACGAGTTCAGTGGACTAAAATGAAGCGAGAGAAACTGCCGTGGACCATGTAATTAGCATATGTTAGAGTCGGACGTGTACAGTGGACTAAAATGAAACGAGAAAAACTGCCGGGAACCAAGTAATTAGCATATTTTAGAGTCGGACGTGTCCAGTGGACTAAAATGAAACGAGAGAAACTGCCGTGGACCATGTAATTAGCATATTTTAGAGTCGGACGTGTCCAGTGGACTAACAATGAAAACGAGAGAAACTGCCGTGATTTGTAATTAGGCATATTTTGAGAGAGAGGAAGGGGGTCGGACGTTTCCCGTGGACTAAAATGACACAAGAGAAACTTCCGGGACCATGTCATTACATTATTTTGGAGTTTGACGTGTCCCGTGCTACAATGAAACAAGTAGGAACTGCCGGGAACCAGTTATGAGCATATTATAGAGTCGGACTTGTCCTTTGGACAAAAATGAAACGACAGAATGGCCGTGGACCATTAATTTAGCATATTTTAGAGTCCGGACGTGTCGTGACTAAAAATGAAACGAGGAAACTGCCGGGGGACCATTAATTAGCATATTTTAAAGAGTCGTACGTGTCCAGTGGACTAATTGAAACGACAGTACTGCCGTGACTTGTAATTAGTATATTTTAGAGTCAAACGTGTCCAGTGGACTAAAATAAAATGAGAGAAACTGCCGGGGACCATGTAATTAGCATATTTTAGAGTCGGACGAGTTCAGTGGACTAAAATGAAGCGAGAGAAACTGCCGGGGACCATGTAATTATCATATGTTAGAGTCGGACGTGTACAGTGGACTAAAATGAAACTAGAGAAACTGCCGTGGGCTATTAATTACAGGGGGGGGGGGGGGGGGGTGTTTAAGTCGGACGTGTACATTGGACTAAAATGAACAGAGAAACGAACTGCCGTGGGGCTATGTAATTAGCCATGTTTTTAGAGAGTCGGACGTGTCCAGTGTCTAAAATGAAATGAAGAAACTGCGTGGGCTATTATTAGCATGTTTGAGAGTCGAACCGTTGTTAAATGTACTAAAATGAAACGAGAGAAACTGCCGGGGACCATGTTAATAGAATATTTTAGAGTCGGACGTGTCCAGTGGACAAAAATGGAACGAGAGAAACTGCCGTGGACGTTGTAATTAACATATTTTAGAGTCGGACGTGTCCAGTGGACAAAAATGAAACGAGAGAAACTGCCGTGGACGTTGTAATTAGCATATTTTAGAGTCGGACGTGTCCAGTGGACAAAAATGAAACGACAGAAACTGCCGTGGACGTTGTAATTAGCATATTTTAGAGTCGGACGTGTCCAGTGGACTAAAATGAAACAAGAGAAACTGCCGGGGACCATGTAATTAGCATATTTTGGAGTTTCACGTGTCCAGTGGACTACAATGAAACGAGAAAAACTGCCGGGGACCATGTAATTAGCATAATTTAGAGTCGGACGTATCCAGTGGACAAAAATGAAACGAGAGAAACTGCCAGGGACCATGTAATTAGAACATTTTAGAGTCGGACGTGTCCAGTGGACTAAATGAAACGAGAGAAACTGCCAGGTGGGACCATGGTAATTTAGCATATTTTTAGAGTCGTACGTGTCCAGTGGACAAAAATGAAACGGAGAAACTGCCGTGGTGCCCCCCTAATGTACTTGCAGGTTTTAGAGTCGGACGTGTCCAGTGGACAAAAATGAAACGAGAGAAACTGCCAGGGACCATGTTATTAGCATATTTTAGAGTCGGTCGTGTCCAGTGGACAAAAATGAAACGAGAGAAACGGCCGTGGACAATGTAATTAGCATATTTTGGAGTCCGACGTGTCCAGTGGACTAAAATGAAACGAGAGGAACTGCCGGGGACCATGTAATTAGCCTATTTTAGAGTCGGAAGTGTCCAGTGGACTAAAATGAAACGAGAGGAACTGCCGGGGACCATGTAATTAGCATATTTTAGAGTCGGACGTGTCCAGTGGACTAAAATGAAACAAGAGAAACTGCCGTGGACCATGTAATTAGCATATTTTGGAGTCCGACGTGTTCAGTGGACTAAAATGAAACAAGAGAAACTGCCGTGGACCATGTAATTTGCATATTTTAGAGTCGGACGTGTCCAGTGGACTAAAATGAAACGAGAAAAACTGCCAGGGACCATGTATTAGCATATTTTAAGAGTCAGACGTGTCCAGTGGACTAAAATGAAACAAGAGAAACTGCCGGGGACCATGTAATTAGCATATTTTGGAGTCCGACGTGTCCAGTGGACTAAAATGAAACGAGAAAAACTGCCGGGGACCATGTAATTAGCATAATTTAGAGTCGGACGTGTCCTGTGGACTAAAATGAAACGAGAAAAACTGCCAGGGACCATGTATTTGTCTTACTTTAGACTTGGACGTGTCCAGTGGACAAAAATGAAACGAGAGAAACTGCCTGGGACCATGTAATTAGAATATTTTAGAGTCGGACGTGTCCAGTGGACTAAAATGAAACGAGAGAAACTGCCGGGGACCATGTAATTAGCATATTTTAGAGTCGGACGTATCCAGTAGACAAAAATGAAACGAGAGAAACTGCCGTGGGCTATGTAATTAGCATGTTTTAGAGTCGGACGTGTACAGTGGACTAAAATAAAACGAGAGAAACTGCCAGGGACCATGTAATTGTCATATTTTAGAGTCGGACGTGTCCAGTGGACTAAAATAAAACGAGAGAAACTACTGTGGACCATGTAACTAGCATATTTTGGAGTCGGACGTGTCCAGTAGACAAAAATGAAAAGAGAGAAACTGCCAGGGACCATGTAATTAGCATATTTTAGAGTCGGACGTGTCCAGTGGACAAAAATGAAACGAGAGAAACTGCTGGGGACCATGTTAATAGAATATTTTAGAGTCGGACGTGTCCAGTGGACAAAAATGAAACGAGAGAAATTGCCGTGGACCATGTAATTAGCATATTTTAGAGTCGGACGTGTCCAGTGGACTAAAATGAAACGAGAGAAACTGCCAGGGACCATGTAATTAGCATATTTTAGAGTTGGAAGTGTCCAGTGGACTAAAATGAAACGAGAGAAACTGCCAGGGACCATGTAACTAGCATATTTTGGAGTCCGACGTGTCCAGTGGACTAAAATGAAACGAGAGAAACTGCCGGGAACCATGTAATTATCATATTTTAGAGTCAAACGTGTCCAGTGGACTAAATTGAAACGAGAGAAACTGCCGGGAACCATGTAATTATCATATTTTAGAGTCAAACGTGTTCAGTGGACTGAAATGAAACAAGAGGAAACTGCCGTGGGCTATGTAATTAGCATGTTTTAGAGTCGGACGTGTACAGTGGACTGAAATGAAACGAGAGAAACTGCCAGGGACCATGTAATTAGCATATTTTAGAGTCGGACGTGTCCAGTGGACAAAAATGAAACGAGAGAAACTGCTGGGGACCATGTAATTGTCATATTTTAGAGTCGGACGTGTCCAGTGGACTAAAATGAAACGAGAGAAACTGCCGTGGACCATGTAATTAGCATATTATAGAGTCGGACGTGTCCTGTGGACTAAAATGAAACGAGAAAAACTGCCAGGAACCATGTAATTAGAATATTTTAGAGTCGGACGTGTCCAGTGGACAAAAATGAAACGACAGAAACTGCCGTGGACGTTGTAATTAGCATATTTTAGAGTCAAACGTGTCCAGTGGACTGAAATGAAACAAGAGAAACTGCCGTGGACCATGTAATTAGCATATTTTAGAGTCGGACGTGTCCAGTGGACTTAAATGAAACGAGAGAAACTGCCGTGGGCTATGTAATTAGCATGTTTTAGAGTCGGACGTGTACAGTTGACTAAAATGAAACGAGAGAAACTGCCGTGGGCTATGTAATTAGCATGTTTTAGAGTCGGACGTGTCCAATGGACTAAAATGAAACGAGAGAAACTGCCGTGGGCTATGTAATTAGCATGTTTTAGAGTCGGACGTGTACAGTGGACTAAAATGAAACGAGAGAAACTGCCGCGGGCTATGTAATTAGCATGTTTTAGAGTCGGACGTGCACAGTGGACTAAAATGAAACGAGAGAAACTGCCGTGGACGTTGTAATTAGCATATTTTAGAGTCGGACGTGTCCAGTGGACTAAAATGAAACAAGAGAAACTGCCGGGGACCATGTCATTAGCATATTTTGGAGTTTGACGTGTCCAGTGGACTACAATGAAACAAGAGGAACTGCCGGGGACCATGTTATTAGCATATTATAGAGTCGGACGTGTCCTGTGGACAAAAATGAAACGACAGAAACTGCCGTGGACCATGTAATTAGCATATTTTAGAGTCGGACGTGTCCAGTGGACTAAAATGAAACGAGAGAAACTGCCGGGGACCATGTAATTAGCATATTTTAGAGTCGGACGTGTCCAGTGGACTAAAATGAAACGACAGTAACTGCCGTGGACGTTGTAATTAGCATATTTTAGAGTCAAACGTGTCCAGTGGACTGAAATGAAACAAGAGAAACTGTTGTGGACCATGTAATTAGCATATTTTGGAGTCCGACGTGTCCAGTGGACTAAAATGAAACAAGAGGAACTGCCGTGGGCTATGTAATTAGCATGTTTTAGAGTCGGACGTGTACAGTGGACTAAAATGAAACGAGAGAAACTGCCGTGGGCTATGTAATTAGCATGTTTTAGAGTCGGACGTGTACAGTGGACTAAAATGAAACGAGAGAAACTGCCGTGGGCTATGTAATTAGCATGTTTTAGAGTCGGACGTGTCCAGTGGACTAAAATGAAATGAGAGAAACTGCCGTGGGCTATGTAATTAGCATGTTTTAGAGTCGAACGTGTACAATGGACTAAAATGAAACGAGAGAAACTGCCGGGGACCATGTTAATAGAATATTTTAGAGTCGGACGTGTCCAGTGGACAAAAATGGAACGAGAGAAACTGCCGTGGACGTTGTAATTAGCATATTTTAGAGTCGGACGTGTCCAGTGGACAAAAATGAAACGAGAGAAACTGCCGTGGACGTTGTAATTAGCATATTTTAGAGTCGGACGTGTCCAGTGGACAAAAATGAAACGACAGAAACTGCCGTGGACGTTGTAATTAGCATATTTTAGAGTCGGACGTGTCCAGTGGACTAAAATGAAACAAGAGAAACTGCCGGGGACCATGTAATTAGCATATTTTGGAGTTTCACGTGTCCAGTGGACTACAATGAAACGAGAAAAACTGCCGGGGACCATGTAATTAGCATAATTTAGAGTCGGACGTATCCAGTGGACAAAAATGAAACGAGAGAAACTGCCAGGGACCATGTAATTAGAACATTTTAGAGTCGGACGTGTCCAGTGGACTAAAATGAAACGAGAGAAACTGCCAGGGACCATGTAATTAGCATATTTTAGAGTCGGACGTGTCCAGTGGACAAAAATGAAACGTGAGAAACTGCCGTGGGCTATGTAATTAGCATGTTTTAGAGTTAGACGTGTACAGTGGACTAAAATGAAACGAGAGAAACTGCCGTGGGCTATGTAATTAGCATGTTTTAGAGTCGGACGTGTCCTGTGGACTAAAATGAAATGAGAGAAACTGCCGTGGGCAATGTAATTAGCATGTTTTAGAGTCGGACGAGTCCAGTGGACTAAAATGAAACGAGAGAAACTGCCAGGGACCATGTAATTGTCATATTTTAGAGTCGGACGTGTCCAGTGGACAAAAATGAAACAAGAGAAACTGCCGGGGACCATGTAATTGTCATATTTTAGAGTCGGACGTGTCCAGTGGACAAAAATGAAACGAGAGAAACTGCCGGGGACCATGTTAATAGAATATTTTAGAGTCGGACGTGTCCAGTGGACAAAAATAAAACGAGAGAAACTGCCGTGGACCATGTAATTAGCGTATTTTAGAGTCGGACGTGTCCAGTGGACTAAAATGAAACGAGAGAAACTGCCAGGGACCATGTAATTAGCATATTTTAGAGTCGGACGTGTCCAGTGGACTAAAATGAAACAAGAGAAACTGCCGGGGACCATGTAATTAGCATATTTTGGAGTCCGACGTGTCCAGTGGACTAAAATGAAACGAGAAAAACTGCCGGGGACCATGTAATTAGCATAATTTAGAGTCGGACGTATCCAGTGGACAAAAATGATACGAGAGAAACTGCCAGGGACCATGTAATTAGAATATTTTAGAGTCGGACGTGTCCAGTGGACTAAAATGAAACGAGAGAAACTGCCATTGACCATGTAATTAGCATATTTTAGAGTCGGACGTGTACAGTGGACTAAAATGAAACGAGAGAAACTGCCAGGGACCATGTAATTAGCATATTTTAGAGTCGGACGTATCCAGTGGACAAAAATGAAACGACAGAAACTGCCGTGGACCATGTAATTAGCATATTTTAGAGTCGGACGTGTCCAGTGGACAAAAATGAAACGACAGAAACTGCCGTGGACGTGGTAATTAGCATATTTTAGAGTCGGACGTATCCAGTGGACAAAAATGAAACGAGAGAAACTGCCGTGGACCATGTAATTAGCATATTTTAGAGTCGGACGTGTCCAGTGGACTAAAATGAAACGAGAAAAACTGCCGGGGACCATGTAATTAGCATATTTTAGAGTCGGACGTAATCCAGTGGACTAAAATGAAACACAGAACTGCCGGTGACCATGTAATAAAGCATATTTTAGAGTCGGACGTGTCCAGTGGACTAAAATGAAACGAGAAAAACTGCCGGGGACCATGTAATTAGCATATTTTAGAGTCGGACGTGTCCAGTGGACAAAAATGAAACGACAGAAACTGCCGGGGACAATGTAATTAGCATATTTTAGAATCGGACGTGTCCAGTGGACAAAAATAAAACGAGAAAAATTGCCGTGGACCATGTAATTAGCATATTTTAGAGTCGGACGTGTCCAGTGGACTAAAATGAAACGAGAGAAACTGCCGTGGACCATGTAATTAGAATATTTTAGAGTCGGACGTGTCCAGTGGACTAAAATGAAACGAGAGAAACTGCCGTGGACCATGTAATTAGCATATTTTAGAGTCGGACGTATCCAGTGGACTAAAATGAAACGACAGAATCTGCCGGGGACCATGTAATTAGCATATTTTAGAGTCGGACGTATCCAGTGGACTAAAATGAAACGACAGAAACTGCCGTGGACCATGTAATTAGCATATTTTAGAGTCGGACGTATCCAGTGGACTAAAATGAAACGACAGAAACTGCCGTGGACCATGTAATTAGCATATTTTAGAGTCGGACGTGTCCAGTTGACTAAAATGAAACGAGAGAAACTGCCGGGGACCATGTAATTAGCATATTTTAGAGTCGGACGTGTCCAGTGGACAAAAATGAAACGACAGAAACTGCCGTGGACGTTGTAATTAGCATATTTTAGAGTCAAACGTGTCCAGTGGACTGAAATGAAACAAGAGAAACTGCCGTGGACCATGTAATTAGCATATTTTAGAGTCGGACGTGTCCAGTGGACTGAAATGAAACAAGAGAAACTGCCGTGGACCATGTATTTAGCATATTTTAGAGTCGGACGTGTCCAGTGGACTTAAATGAAACGAGAGAAACTGTCGTGGGCTATGTAATTAGCATGTTTTAGAGTCGGACGTGTACAGTGGACTAAAATGAAACGAGAGAAACTGCCGTGGGCTATGTAATTAGCATGTTTTAGAGTCGGACGTGTCCAGTGGACTAAAATGAAACGAGAAAAACTGCTGTGGACCATGTAACTAGCATATTTTGGATTCCGACGTGTCCTGCGGACTAAAATGAAACGAGAGAAACTTCCAGGGACCATGCAATTAGCATAATTAAGAGTCAAACGTGTCCAGTGGACTAAAATGAAACGAGAGAAACTGCCGGAGACCATGTAATTAGCATATTTTAGAGTCGGACGTGTCCAGGGGACAAAAATGAAACGAGAGAAACTGCCAGGGACCATGTAATTGTCATGTTTTAGAGTCGGACGTGTCCAGTGGACAAAAATGAAACGAGAGAAACTGCCAGGGACAACGTTATTAGCATATTTTAGAGTCGGACGTGTCCAGTGGACAAAAATGAAACGAGAGAAACTGCCAGGGACCATGTAATTGTCATGTTTTAGAGTCGGACGAGTCCAGTGGACAAAAATGAAACGAGAGAAACTGCCAGGGACCATGTAATTAGCATATTTTGGAATCCGACGTGTCCAGTGGACTAAAATGAAACGAGAGAAACTGCCGTGGACCATGTAATTAGCATATTTTAGAGTCGGACGTGTCCAGTGGACTAAAATGAAACGAGAGAAACTGCCGTTAACCATGTAATTAGCATATTATAGAGTCGGACGTGTCCAGTAGACTAAAACGATACGAGAGAAACTGCCGCGGACCATGTAATTAGCATATTTTAGAGTCGGACGTGTCCAGTAGACAAAAATGAAACGAGAGAATCTGCCGGGGATTATGTAATTAGCATGTTTTAGAGTCGGACGTGTCCAGTGGACTAAAATGAAACGAGAGAAACTGTTGGGGACCATGTAATTGTCATATTTTGGAGTCGGACGTGTCCAGTGGACTAAAATGAAACGAGAGAAACTGCCGGCCACCATGTAATTAGCATATTTTAGAGTCGGACGTGTCCAGTGGACAAATATGAAACGAGAGAAACTGCCAGGGACCATGTAATTGTCATATTTTGGAGTCGGACGTGTCCAGTGGACTAAAATGAAACGAGAGAAACTGCCAGCGACCATGTAAGTAGCATATTTTAGAGTCGGACGTGTCCAGTGGACAAAAATGAAACGAGAGAAACTGCCAGGGACCATGTAATTGTCATGTTTTAGAGTCGGACGTGTCCAGTGGACACAAATGAAACGAGAGAAACTGCCAGGGACCATTTTATTAGCATATTTTAGAGTCGGACGTGTCCAGTGGACAAAAATGAAACGAGAGAAACTGCCAGGGACCATGTAATTGTCATGTTTTAGAGTCGGACGAGTCCAGTGGACTAAAATGAAACGAGAGAAACTGCCAGGGACCATGTAATTAGCATATTTTGGAGTCCGACGTGTCCAGTGGACTAAAATGAAACGAGAGGAACTGCTGGGGACCATGTAATTGGCATATTTTAGAGTCGGACGTGTCCAGTGGACTAAAATGAAACGACAGAAACTGCCGTGGACGTTGTAATTAGCATATTTTAGAGTTGGACGTGTCCAGTGGACTAAAATGAAACAAGAGAAACTGCCGTGGACCATGTAATTAGCATATTTTAGAGTTGGACGTGTCTAGTGGACTAAAATGAAACAAGAGGAACTGCCGGGGACCATGTAATTAGCATATTTTAGAGTCGGACGTGTCCAGTGGACAAAAACGAAATGAGAGAAACTGCCATGGACCATGTAATTAGCATATTATAGATTTGGACATGTCCATTGGACTAATATGAAACGAGAAAAACTGCCAGGGACCATGTAATTAGAATATTTTAGAGTCGGACGTGTCCAGTGGACTAAAATGAAACGAGAGAAACTGCCGGGGACCATGTAATTAGCATATTTTAGAGTCGGACGTATCCAGTGGACAAAAATGAGACGAGAGAATCTGCCGGGGATTATTTAATTAGAATATTTTAGAGTCGGACGTGTCCAGTGGACAAAAATGAGACGAGAGAATCTGCCGGGGATTATGTAATTAGCATGTTTTAGAGTCGGACGTGTCCAGTGGACTAAAATGAAACGAGAGAAACTGCCAGGGACCATGTAATTGTCATATTTTGGAGTCGGACGTGTCCAGTGGACTAAAATGAAACGAGAGAAACTGCCGGCGACCATGTAATTAGCATATTTTAGAGTTGGACGTGTCCAGTGGACTAATATGAAATGAGAGAAACTGCCAGGGACCATGTATTTAGCATATTTTAGAGTCGTACGTGTCCAGTGGACAAAAATGAAACGAGAGAAACGGCCGTGGACCATGTAATTAGCATATTTTAGAGTCGGACGTGTCCAGTGGACTAAAATGAAATGAGAGAAACTGCCGGGTATTATGTAATTAGCATATTTTAAAGTCAAACGTGTCCAGTGGACTAAAACGAAACGAGAAAAACTGCCAGGGACCATGCAATTAGCATATTTTAGAGTCGTACGTGTCCAGTGGACAAAAATGAAACGAGAGAAACGGCCGTGGACCATGTAATTAGCATATTGTGGAGTCCGATGTGTCCAGTGGACTAAAATGAAACGAGAGAAACTGCCTGGGACCATGTAATTAGCATATTTTAGAGTCGGACGTGTCCAGTGGACAAAAATGTAACGAGAGAAACGGCCGTGGACCATGTAATAAGCATATTTTAGAGTCGGACGTGTCCAGTGGACTAAAATGAAACGAGAGAAACTGCCGGGGACCATTTAATTTGTATATTTTAGAGTCGGACGTGTCCAGTGGACAAAAATGAAATGAGAGAAACTGCCAGGGATTATGTAATTAGCATATTTTAGAGTCGGACGTGTCCAGTTGACTAAAATGAAACGAGAGAAACTGCCGGGGACCATGTAATTAGCATATTATAAAGTCGGACGTGTCCAGTGGACTAAAATGAAACGAGAGAAACTGCTGTGGACCATTTAATTAGCATATTTTAGAGTCGGACGTGTCCAGTGGACTAAAATGAAACGAGAGAAACTACCGGGGACCATGTAATTAGCATATTATAGAGTCGGACTTGTCCAGTGGACTAAATTAAAACGAGAGAAACTGCCGGAGACCATGTAATTTTCATATTTTAGAGTCGGACGTGTCCAGTGGACTAAAATGAAACGAGAGAAACTGCTGTGGACCATGTAACTAGCATATTTTGGAGTCCGACGTGTCCTGGTCCAGTGGACAAAAATGAAACGAGAGAAACTGCCGTGGGCTATGTAATTAGCATGTTTTAGAGTCGGACGTGTCCAGTAAACTAAAATGAAACGAGAGAAACTGCCAGGGACCATGTAATTAGCATATTTTGGAGTCCGACGTGTCGAGTGGACTAAAATGAAACAAGAGGAACTGCCGGGGACCATGTAATTAGCATATTGTAGAGTCGGACGTGTCCTGTGGACTAAAATGAAACGACAGAAACGGCCGTGGACCATGTAATTAGAATATTTTAGAGTCGGACGTGTCCAGTGGACAAAAATGAAACGAGAGAAACTGCCGGGGACCATGTAATTAGCATATTTTAGAGTCGGACGTGTCCAGTAAACAAAAACGACATGAGAGAAACTGCCGTGGACCATGTAATTAGCATATTATAGATTTGGACATGTCCATTGGACTAATATGAAACGAGAAAAACTGCCAGGGACCATGTAATTAGAATATTTTAGAGTCGGACGTGTCCAGTGGACTAAAATGAAACGAGAGAAACTGCCGGGGACCATGTAATTAGCATATTTTAGAGTCGGACGTTTCCAGTGGACAAAAATGAAACGAGAGAAACTGCCAGGGACCATGTAATTAGAATATTTTAGAGTCGGACGTGTCCAGTGGACTAAAATGAAACGAGAGAAACTGCCAGGGACCATGTAATTAGCATATTTTAGAGTCGGACGTGTCCAGTGGACTAAAATGAAACGAGAGAAACTGCCGTGGACCATGTAATTGGCGAGCGAGCGTAGCGAGCGAGACACTTACAGGGGTAACACAATCGAAAATCGGGGATGTTTGTTTATTTATTTATTTATATATATGGACGTACGTATGTCATCGCGTTTTTGTGTTAGTTATGTGGTCGACCCCGTTCCAAATTGCACTAAACAGAATCCTCTGGTTTATCGATCAGTACCCGTATCACCCTAGAAATTGAATTGTTTACCGTTTGAATTCTTTTGCGGGTGCAGTTTTTCTATTAGAGTTAGTGGCGGTGGTAAGTCAATGCGCTCTTTGTCATGGTTATAAGCCGTGCGCAACAGTATTTACTTGAAAATACATTGTCCACTAGACTACTGCGAAGGTAAGTCTGTGTAGGTGCATGTCCAGTTGTGTCAAAGCATTGTGCGTTACAACCACTACTTAGCTAAAGAATATCACAAAGAAAACTTTTAAATAACGTGTTAGGTTTTGTTGTTGTTTTTTTCCTTCAATTCAAGCAGTTGCAGAGAGTTGTTACTATGGCACTGAAATCCCTTTACCCTGTATGCTAAATTAAAAAACTGGACCTTATTTTCAGTAGCTTCAGTGTTAGAAGTCAAAATCATTCATATAAAAATAGTATAGTCTTTAGGCTCGCTCGCCATTTGTGCTCAAGCACATCACTAGTTAGCATATTTTAGAGTCGGACGTGTCCAGTGGACTAAACTGCCGGAGACGATGTAATTTTCATATTTTAGAGTCGGACGTGTCCAGTGGACTAAAATGAAACGAGAGAAACTGCTGTGGACCATGTAACTAGCATATTTTGGAGTCCGACGTGTCCTGGTCCAGTGGACAAAAATGAAACGAGAGAAACTGCCGTGGGCTATGTAATTAGCATGTTTTAGAGTCGGACGTGTCCAGTGGACTAAAATGAAACGAGAGAAACTGCCAGGGACCATGTAATTAGCATATTTTGGAGTTCGACGTGTCCAGTGGACTAAAATGAAACAAGAGGAATTGCCAGGGACCATGTAATTAGCATATTTTAGAGTCGGACGTATCCAGTGGCCTAAAATGAAACAAGAGAAACTGCCGTGGACCATGTAATTCAGCGAGCGAGCGTGTTCAATTGAGATTTCAGATATATATATATATTATGTACGTATGTATACGTACGTCAAAATATTTCGCCCGCGCTTCTAATTACGTAAGTTAGGTAAAGTGTTCACAGTACCAGTTTTTTTCAATTAACGAGCACGGAGAATCCTGCTGCACTGCCTTACGCAACTTTGTTTCAACCAAAACGTTTATAGCTACTCTCTTCTTGAAACTATTGTGAAGTCTTTGTCAAGCTGCGCTTCTTTGCCACTGCTTTCTAAGTTTATTCAGGTAATTTTGTTATTGTTAACTCTTCATGCCTAAATCATTGCTATTATTTAGCGATTTCCTTCACAAATCATATTTACCTATACTCATATATTTACTCGCTCGCCATGCATTTGCGCTAT
>WLWD01001409.1_pt1 | contig 27044 bp, 21 predicted proteins | sample 6712731 | NCBI WGS metagenome assembly WLWD01 (sample SAMN12718690, study PRJNA576275) | sponge metagenome | isolation source: marine sponge | host: Mycale hentscheli | place: New Zealand: South Island, Marlborough, Capsize Point | collected 2014-11-01 | reverse complement strand
GGCCACTGAACGCGAAAGTGCCATATTCGACACACTATGCGAAATCACATCAGCAAAGGTGACCAAAAGTGCTACACTGGACCACCATATCTTTGATCAGACCACAAAGGAATGGTCAAGGAAACAGTCCAAACCCCAGCCATACATCAGACTTCAGATGAGCATCAAGCAGGAGGACTATGACCATTTTGGATTCCCCCTCCAATCACCCCAAAACCAGGCCTTCACCAGTGCCATGGCCGACACAGGCTGCCAAAGCTGCCTGGCAGGCTTCAAAATCATAAAGAAGCTTGGCCTGTCCACCAGAGACCTCATCCCTGTTGATCTCAGGATGCATGCAGCAGACAACCACAATATTGACATTCTGGGTGCTGCCATACTGAGGCTATCCGCGAAAAGCGGCAAAGGAGAAGAGAGGTCTACCAGGCAGATGGTCTATGTGACTAACAGTACCGACAAGTTCTTCCTCAGCAGAGAGGCATGTTCAGACCTGGGAATCATCTCACATAATTTCCCGGCAATGGACGAGGTCAAGGAAACCAGTCTTAACGGCTATATTGGCACCGCCACGAATTCCACACCCCCATCACAACATGGTTGTCAATGCCTCAAACGTACTAAACCACCACCAATCCCCACTTCCCTGCCGTACCCAGCCACAGAAGCTAACCGGGAGAAACTCCAGCAATACCTCCTTGACTACTATAGCTCCAGTACCTTCAATGTCTGTGAACACCAAACCCTACCACTCATGGAAGGCCTACCAATGCGACTTATGATAGACCCACAAGCATCCCCCACCGCTCATCATTCACCCATCCCAGTATTCCTTCACTGGCAAGACGATGTCAAAGATGGCCTCGACAGAGATGTGAGACTTGGAGTGTTGGAACCTGTACCTATTGGAGAACCTGTTACATGGTGCCACAGAATGGTTATCTGTCCCCCAAAAAATGGCACACCCAGAAGGACCATCGATTTCCAGCCACTCAACCTCCATGCCACCAGGGAAACGCACCACACCCAATCACCCTTCCACCAGGCGAGGTCAGTCCCTCAAGGAAAGAAGAAAACCGTGTTTGATGCATGGAATGGCTACCACAGCGTTCCTCTTCATCCTGAAGACAGACACTTTACCACCTTCATCACCCCATGGGGCCGCTACAGATATCGCACGGCCCCACAAGGCTACATTGCCTCAGGTGATGGATACACTAGACGATATGATGAGATCACCTCGTCCATACCCAACAAAACAAAATGTGTAGATGACACACTGCTATGGTCTGACACGATAGAAGAAAGCTTCTATACCAAGCATCCAACTGGTTAGACATCTGTGGCAGACACGGTATTACCCTCAACCCAGATAAGTTCAGATTCGACAAAGATGACATTGAATTCGCAGCTTTGAAATCACCAATGACACTGTGAGACCATGCAAGAAGTACAACAGGGCCATCTCCGACTTCCCTACACCACAAAACCTAACAGACGTAAGATCCTGGTTTGGTTTGGTGAATCAGGTATCGTACGCATTCAGCATGACTGACGTAATGCTACCTTTCCGGGAACTCCTCAAGCCCAGCAACAAGTTCCACTGGAACAATGACCTACAGCAAGCCTTTGAAAAGTCGAAATTAACCATCATTGACGAAATCCACAGTGGAGTCAAAATTTTTGACAAGTCCAAGCCCACATGCCTAGCCACTGACTGGTCCAAAGACGGAATTGGCTATTGGTTGTTCCAGAAACACTGCTCCTGCCCCTCCAGTGATCTCTTCTGCTGCAAAAATGGCTGGAAGATAACCTTAGTAGGCAGTAGGTTCACACATGCAGCTGAATCACGTTATGCTCCAATCGAAGGTGAAGCACTGGCTGTAGTAGACGCCCTGGATAAAGCAAGACATTTTGTCCTGAGATGTAAGAATCTAACCATCGCTGTTGACCACAGACCACTCCTAAAGATATTTGGTGATAGATCCCTAGATCACATCTGCAACACTAGACTGAGGAACCTGAAAGAAAAAACCCTGAGATACCATTTCAAAATCGTCCACATCCCTGGTGTCAAAAACAAGGCCCCTGACACCCTCTCAAGACACCCAACTGGTGATCGCCACCCACCCAAAATGGTCCTCCATGACGACATCCACAGCATCCAAGATGGTGTTGCTACCCCTCCCTTCCTCATCCCCACTCAACTCATAGCTGGCATCTCAACAGATAACCAACTAGACTCTATCCAAATGGAAGACCAACTACAGAGTTCACTCATCTCGTCTCTACACTCCCTACATCCCATCAATTGGGAGCAAGTCCAAATCGCCACATCATCTGATGACAACATGCTCCTCCTCCTCTCTACAATCGAAGACGGAATCCCTGACCTCAAACACCAACTGCCACCATCCATCAGAGAATACCACCAATTCAGACAACATCTGTACAGCAGTGATGGTGTCATTGTCTACAAAGATAGAATCGTCATCCCACCCTCTCTACGACCCTCATGCCTATCCGCCCTACACGCCGCCCACCAGGGCACATCAGCCATGACATCAAAGGCAGAAGCATCTGTCTTCTGGCCTGGCATCACTAACGACATCAGAGCCACCAGAGCCAACTGCTCCCACTGCAACAGGATGGCCCCATCACAAGCGGCACTACCACCCACACCCCCCACCTTATCTGAATACCCATTCCAGTGCATTTGTGCAGATTACTTCCACTACCGTGGCTGCAATTATCTCGTCATCATCGACCGATATTCCAACTGGCCTATCGTAGAGAGAGCCAAAGACGGGGCCCAGGGACTTATCACTGTCCTGAGACGCACCTTTGCCACCTATGGAATACCAGACGAACTCTCATCGGATGGCGGTCCAGAATTTGTAGCTCACAACTCCAGGCAATTCTTACAGGATTGGGGAGTTCACCACCGACTTAGCTCTGTGGCATTCCCTCAGCAATTGCAGAGCCGAGGTGGGTGTCAAAACCGTCAAGAGCTTGATTACAGGCAACACAGGGAAGGATGGTGCTATAGACATTGATGCTTCCAGAAAGCCATCCTGCAATACAGGAACACGCCGGACCCTACAACCAAACTTTCCCCAGCCATGTGCATCTTTGGACGACCAACAAAGGACCTGATCCCAATCCTCCCTGGAAAGTACCACCCACATCAGACCTGGAGGGAATCACTAAGACTACGAGAAGAGGCACTCAGACAGCGTCACATGTCTCACCAGGACCGATGGAGTGAGCACACCAGAGCCCTAACCCCAATTGAAGTGCGCCAATTCCATCAGTACCTCATTCGAATAGACGGGTCAGGCAGGCAAACACTCAGGAACAGGAAATTCCTCAGGAAATACATCCCTGTACACCCACCAGCCAAAAGAAGGTCCATCATGGAGGACATTGCTTACTTACCCCCAACCTCATCTCCCGATGGCATCCCACCCTCAACCTCATCTCCTGATGACATCTCACCTACAACTTCACCTCCCACATGTCTACCACCGGACACACCTGGGCCCATTCCAACCAGGACCAATGAAGATGTCAACACCACGAACCCCCCTAACCTGCCTTCCAGGGACAGCCCACTCCCCAAACCCCCTCCGATCAGTCCCCCCCGACTCCCGGATCCTATACCAGTCACTACCCTTACCCCGCCCTTATATACTCCATCACCAAAGCCGTTGAGACGATCAGTAAGAGAAAGGAAACCCCCAGACCGATTCTTTTGACTTTACGAAACTCAGCCTTTAACCATCATGGGTCAAAGACTTGGGGGGAGATAGAGAACATTATATTCACCTGACGATTATTACCTAATTTATTCAGTCGCACTTATCATTTAACTGATGATCCTTACCTACTCCATTCAGTTGTACTTATCATTGATTCATGTAACTACTATTTTGATCGAGTTTGAATGTACATGAGCAAATGGGATTTACTCCTTATTATTTAGGATGACGTAGTGTCACAGCCGGTCAGTGCATGAAATACTGGTAGACCTCGGGATCTTGGCTCTCCGAGGACTGAACAGATGGAGTTTATATAGTAATAGCAGTAGTTCCTTCCCATCCCGAAGGCAACCCAGATGTCTGCTTGAGGTTGAATCTCAGTAAGTTCATGAAAAGCACCAACAAGGATTGTGACAACATCTGTGTCTACACTGCATACTTTTATGGACTTCATACCATTTTGCAGTGCATGTGAAATGTGCACAACAACCCTTGTGTCAGCTTCCTCATGGTTGCAGTCTGCCATCTGGTAACTAGAGCCTTTGCACAGAACTGACTTTCCTGATGTGACAAATACACTCTTACTAGGTGGAAAATCATACTCAGCAACCTTGGTTGAAAGAAAAGAAAACAGTTCCTCTTTGTTCTTTGAGTCATGAAGGAAATTAATCCAGTTTCCAGGGAGTTTAGTTGAGCCAGATACTTTCCTTCGTACACCTTTTCCTCTTTTGTTCCAAGTAGATTCTTTTAAACTATCTGAAAGATATGTATCCCACACAAGATCCAACCGTGTTGTATTTTCTAGCTGTTTCACTAAGTGAGGTATAAACAACTTATCTGCATATTCATTGAAGCAGCCAACCCCAGAGGTTGGTAAGCTATGGACAGTGACAGGACCATCCAGTACTATGCAGTCAAACGTGGTAGGTGGCTCATTCTCTCCAGGTTGCTGAATACATTGCAGCAATTCAGATTTGGTACTTGGTAAGTTGAGGTTACCTAGATCTGACAGAGATGGTGGGAAAGACTGCATCTCATGAGCAAAAAACTCTTTTAAGTCACCATCACGGCTTTGCATCGATATATACAACAGTCCAAAAAGAGCCACATTGCTTTCAAGAAGCTTCACCTTTGTTCTGCTTTGATGTTGCTTTAGGTAGAGGTCGCTTCAAGACAGGAAGATAATTTTTCTTGATTGGGGTATGGATTGAGCAGGAGCAATCTTCAAGTACATTAGTATAATACTATTTGTACTGCTTGGTGCCAGTATCTTCCAAGGAGTATAGAGCAACCATCACAGATTGATGTGCACAATCACGACTATCAAGAGTGATCAGCTCTGGAAAATCGAAAATCATCTAGAAAAGGGTTGCCCATTCTCTGTATGGTTTTGTAGAGGTTACTAACCTGCACATGAAATTTCTTCTGTGCTGCAAATCCTTCTTCGTGATGTTGAAAATTCTGGAAGTGTTCTGAGTCACCATTATCCATCCTCAATTGTTGCTTCAGTCTGACCAGTTCTGGCCCTGTTAGCATCCAGCGCCTAAAGGCAACCGGATTTTCAGTAAGACCTATGCAACCACCAGAGCCTTTCACATAGGCATTTTCTTGCTCGTGTAACCACCTAGGCTACTGAACACTACACCGACCAACTATCTAGCTGGATTTTAATGGATTATATTTCAGACACTTCATCTTTTTCTCACACAGAGAGCACACACAGAGACTGAGCATGCTCACAACAAAACCACAACATGAATACACTAAAACAGTGAATATGATTAATGACAACTGTTACATTTCCCCCCTCTTAAGGTGGAAGTCGTCCTCGACTGACTAAACAAAACAATAAAATTGTACATCTGACTGCTGTTCAACATGAATGAATTATTTGTTCCTCCTTCGACTTCTCTGTCGAGTAACAGGTCCCGTGTACGATGAGGATGGGGGTTGAGTCGGACAATCATCTCGTTGTCGAGTCGGCTGCTCATCTTGTGTTGTACCAACCCGCTGTCTCCTACGTCTCCTGGCCCGCCCCTTTCCACCAGCCCAAACCTCATTACCCTGCTCAGCATAACACCTCCTAACCCTAGAAAGAGCTACAAAGATGCACTCATCTTCTGGCCTATCTACCAGAACCACCTCGGCATTGGTAGGCGTAACACCAAGCACTCGGTACGGACCACCATGAAAAGGTCGAGCTAGTTTGCGTTCAGGACCTTGTGATTCACTTGGCATATATACCATCACCCGCTCTCCTGGTTTCAAGTTTGATTCCTGTTTATCCTTATCATAGGACTTCTTCTGCCTACATTGTGCATGCCCAATATTGCTTTTAGCTAACTGCCATGCCTCTGCTAAGCTAACCATTAGTTCAGTTCGATAGTCAGCAGTGTCTATACTATACACACTCCTAGTCTGTGAAAGTACAGTAGACGAGGGAATGCGAGGATCCCTACCATACAAGAGAAAGAATGGGGACTCTTTCGTACTCTCTTGCACCACAGACCTATATGCAAACAGTAACTGGGGGAGATGATCATCCCAATCATGCTGCCTTGTTTCACAACACTTAGCAACCATATTAATAAGAGTGGAATTAAATTTCTCTACAAGCCCATCCGTCTGAGGATGATAACCAGACGTGTTCAATTTCTTCACCCCAAGGACTTCACAAATACCAGAGATTAGTTCTGATAAGAAATTTGTCCCACGATCTGAAATTAACTGTTCAGGTATACCATGGCGACAAATAATATGTTCCACAAAGAGTGTCGCGATAGTAATGGTCTTTTGATCAGACATAGGAAAAGCTTCAACCCATTTAGTGAAGTAGTCCATGAAAACTAAAACATACTTATTCCCATGAACAGTCAAGGGTAACTGCAGGACATCTACACCAACTCGATGAAATGGTCCTCCAACTGGTATTGACTGCAGTGGTGGCTTAAAAGTTTGACGGGTACCTTTTCTTGAGGCACATACCAGACACCCTCTACAAAACGTCCTAATATCTTTCCTCATCCCACGCCACCATACATATCTTCTCAAACGACTATACACCTTCCTCTCCGACAGGTGCCCTCCAAAACAAGAGCAATGAGCCTCTTCCATAAGCTCTTGTTGTAATGACTTGGGTACAACTACACACAATTGTCCCGGGTTAGTTGGGTTCTCAAACTGCAAAATACCATCCAACACCTCATACCTTGAACTCTGCAATACTACCTTCCTAGCTACTACCTCATCTTCTGGAATTTTTCCATCACACAGATAATCAATCATCAGAGCTAACTCCTCATCCTCTTGCTGCTTATATCTCATCTCCAAAGTTCTCGCTGACAACACACTAGACCAACCATACTCTGCATCTGCACACACAGCTGCAATCTCAACATCAGGTACTGGGTTTCGTGAAAGAGCATCAGCATCAGTATTGCTCTTGCCTGGTTTATGCTTCAATGTGAGATCAAACTCCTGCACAATCAAAGCCCACCGAGCCAGTTTACCAGATGGCTTAGAAGAGTTGAGAATTGAAAGACAAGCTAGATGGTCAGTATACACCACACAAGGATAACCTAACAAATATGGCCGAAAATGCCGCACTGCCCATACCAAACCTAAAGTTTCTAGCTCTGAAATCCCATAATTCCGCTCATGTTGATTAAGTGAACGGGAGGCATATGCTATTGGATGTATTGTGCCATCATCCTGTAGTTGGGAAAGAACTGCACCAAGACCTGAATAACTTGCATCTGTGGCCATAATGAAGCCCCTCCCATCAAACTTGGGATAAACTAGAACAGGAGCAGATGTAAGCAACTTCTTGAGCTTATTAAAAGCCTTGTCACACTCTTCTGACCACTCAAATGTCGAATCTTTCCTGGTCAACTTATGAAGAGGTGAAGCAACCTTTGCATACTCGGGGATAAACCGCCGATAATAGGAAGACAAACCCAAAAATTGACGGAGGGTTGTCACATCAGTAGGAACAGGAAATTCCTCAACCTTCCTAGTCTTCGCTGGATCAGGTCTGATACCATCCTTGGAGATCACATGTCCTAGAAAATGGACAGACTCCTGCAACAAGTGACACTTTTTAGGCTTCAACTTCAAGCCTGCACGTCGTAGTCTCTCAAAGACTTCTCTCAAGTGCTCCAGGTGTTCCTCTAGATCCTTGGAGACGATCAATATATCATCCAAATACACAAAGCAATCATTCCATTCCATGCCAGCCAAAACATGCTGCATGACCCGCTGAAAAGTGGCTGGCGCATTACACAAACCAAATGGCATGCGCACAAATTCAAATAAGCCACAATGAGTTGCGAAAGCCGTTTTCGAACGAGTACTTGGGTCAAGGGCTACTTGCCAATAACCTGAGGCAAGATCAAGTGATGAAAAGTACTTCATGCCACCAAGTGCATCTAATATATCATCAATACGTGGAAGCGGATACACATCTTTCTTAGTTACAGAGTTTAGCTTTCGATAATCCACACAGAACCTCAAAGACCCATCCTTCTTTGGTACAAGCACTACAGGGCTTGCCCAAGGACTCACTGAAGGCTGCACAACACCTTGCTGCTGCATTGCCTCAACCATAGTTGCAATACGCTGCCGTTGAGACATGGGGGTTCTATAGGGTGGCTGCTTGATAGGAGAATGCTGACCAGTATCAATGTGATGCTGAACTACATCAGTACAACCCAACTCTGAATCATTGAGAGCAAAACAATCTACAAAATCACCCAACAACTTCTTCACTGCATCCGGCTCATTACATTCACCCATATTTTCACGCACTTCCTCCCAAATAGACTCTAACCTATCATCACCTTTCTCAGCAATCGAGTCTGCTCTAACTTCGTTTATACTACCCACAGAATCCTTCTCCAATCCCTTCGAACTACTCAATTTCACCACCTTACCAATAATTATATTGTCTTCTAGTTTTACTGACATCCCTTGAAAGTTAGATACTGGAACTGTTACGGATCCATCACTCCCCACACTCAACAGTGCCTCTTGAACATCAACACCCAGGTCATTAAACGTTGAATGACATGGCTCAAACAAAACCTCTTCAGACCGTATTTCGCCATTGACCTTCCCCACTGCATAACTGCCTTTGAACCCTGGAATGGTCACTGAACTGACTAGGTTCACATAAGCTTCTGACTCTTCAGAAGTTGAATTTGGAGGAGACCACAAAGTCTCACCATTAGACCTGGTCATCACAAAACCAAGGAACGGGATAGCATTCATCCCTAATAAACACTCTTGTGCACTATCTGGTTGCACAAACACTGGAACAATAACACTATGTTGGTCAACACTAATGGTCATTGCAACTTGAGCAGTTACAACCAATTGTCGTCTCTTCTTTTCCCCGTCTTTACCATACAGATGTACAGAGGGTAACTCTAATTTAGGCAAAGGTTGACCATTCTGAGATCTATGCTGTGCTATTTTACACAAAAGAGACCTGGAAATAATAGTAGACTGTGCCCCTGTGTCTACCATAGCCTCAACTGACACTCCATCAACCTCCAAGTTGATGTACAACGCTTCACCCACAGCTCCATTTACACGACTGTTAGCTTTAACAGCATTGTTTGAACTAGTGGACCTCATACTAGAATTTTCTTGTTCTAGCCGACGCTGAGCAAGCATCTGTTCTAGTTGCTCAGTAGTCATTTCACTCGACTGCTCTATGGACACATTACTTGACGGCTCCACAGATACATTACTTGACTGCTCAGCCCCAACTGTACTATTTGTTGAAGAGGCTGGATTCCCTCTAGCACGACCTGGTGCCTCTCTCAAAGTTCGAGTGCAATCACTGGCATAATGTCCATATCCATGACAATTGTAACACTGTCTCCTAAAGCGAGACCTGTTTACTCCAGCTCCTCCTTGTGCCCCTCTCCCTCTAGGTACACTAACAGATTGTGACCCACTATCAGATTTAGAGTCACCTTGAAACTGTTTCTCTGGGCTTCTATTTTGATGTTGCCCCTTTTGCTTGCCTCGGTTATCTACTCTACTATCAGCCGAGTATTGTTTCTCTCTCGACTCAAACATTCTAGCACGATCATATAGGGCATAGAAAGTTTCATCTGGCTTAGGTGCACCAAGCTTCCTTTGCCATTTCACATGCAAAGCTTGAAAAAACCGGCCCTTCAGCAAGCGATCCAGCTCCTTCCCAGTCATGGATGGAAAAGCTTTACGGCCTAGCTGTTGCAAAGAAATTCCCAACTGCTCAACAGACTCTTCCCCTTGCATTTTGTGGTGAAACTGCAAACCACGTAACTCCTCAATATCAACAGGTTGAAACCTCTTCTTCATAGATTCCATAGCCATTTTAAAACTATTTTTCTCCTCCCCAGGTAACACACGAAATACCTCTGCCGCAGTTTTATCCAAATGAAGCTTCAGTTGATAAAGCTTTTGTTCCTCAGACCACCCACTAACACTAGCCCTTTCTTGAATTTTTTCAGACCACAACTCAAAACTATCATCAGTAATGTCTCTATTCTCCCCAGTATACATTGGTAAAGGAGGTAAACTCTGTAAACTGACTACCTTAGTCTGAGCCGTAAGGGCTTCGGCTTGACTCTTAATTAATGCTGCAAATTGCGCCAACATTGGATTAGAACCACTACCTACACTACCAACATCATCTGACGATACACTACTAGTTTCACTAACCATTCCCACCAGACTTCCACTATTTCTACTATTTGACCTTGTTTCCATACCCACCAGACTTCCACTATTTCTACTACTTGACCTTGTCTCCACACCCACACCAAATCTCTCACCACCACCTTCGGATAGGGGACTAACACTACCAGGAGACTCAGATCCAGGGGTTGGCACAGCGATGGCTGGAGACCTCGACACAGGCAACACGTTGTCCTCTCTGACAGTTCCGGCTAGCGTCGCTGGGTCGTCGTCGGCTGATCCAGTGATCGGCACGGGGTCGTCGGTTGATCCAGTAGTCGGCACGGGGTCGTCGTTGGTAGATTCCGAAATCGGCACAGGGTCGTCGGTTCCTTGTTTACCTTTCTTCCTTCGGCTTCGAAGCTTAGTATTTTCCTTCTCTAGCGAATTGACTTTCTCCAGAAATATCCGTTTTTCTTCCTCCCATCTCTCGCAATCTTCTTTTCTTTCATGGCGTTCGCGATCCACAGCATCACGCTCCCTTCTCAAGGTTTGTTCGTGTTGTTTACGAATCGTCTCTAGATTTCTCAAAGACTCCAGTTCCATCTTCATACTTTCATTCGTGAAGTCAGCGTTCAAAGTTCTAATTTCTTCTTCCAGAGTACGGAGCTCATTCTCCCTAACGGTAAGGTTCCGTTTCAGTTCGTCCACCTCACCACGTAACTCCCGAGTCACTTCAATAGAAGCGTCAGTGTCCTGAAGCATAGCTCTCCTCTTTCCTGACCGTAAACCAAGCGTTTCGCTCGTTGCAGACTCACAGTGTAGCGCTCTAAGTTCTCTCCTGGACATCCAACACGTGCCCACTAAAAATTCGAACTGTCCGTTTTGGCTAAGCTCTGAAACTTATTCAGTCCTGGCAGGGTCGCCAAATGTAACCACCTAGGCTACTGAACACTACACCGACCAACTATCTAGCTGGATTTTAATGGATTATATTTCAGACACTTCATCTTTTTCTCACACAGAGAGCACACACAGAGACTGAGCATGCTCACAACAAAACCACAACATGAATACACTAAAACAGTGAATATGATTAATGACAACTGTTACACTCGTGAGCTTGATCTACTGGTATTGTAGAAAATCTGTTGTTCTTTGAAACAACCCAATGACATCTTTTTTCAAACTCATCCTTGATGTACTCTGGTAATATTCTCATGTCTCTGATGTGAACAGGTAGCCACCTTGAGTAGTTTATATGGTCCAGGGCAAAAAATAATGGTACAAGTTTCTCTAAAACTTCCACATACAAAGGAAAGTTACTCTCTCTGTGGGCACGGACAAATATAAGAATAAGGGTTTCATATTTTAAAATGAGGTTCCAGTACTTGAATGTGGGGCTCCTTTCACACATTTTACTCACCCAGGCTTCTCCACTTTCATCGCAACCTGACTGCATGAATGCTTCATGTTGAAGCTTCTGAAGTGTCAAGACAGTGACTTGGTGTGCATGTCGTGTTCGAGTAAGGTGTACACACTTCAGAAAGGAGGCAGCAGTACCAGTAGAGGAAACTTCTGCCTCTGTTAAAGCTGTAGTCCACCCAGAACCTTCTAGAATATCTCCCAATGTCTTCCAGAGGGCCATTTCAGTATGCAACCCACCCAGCATAACCACGTATTTGGACTCACCATGAGTAGCTGGCCACTTCCACTGGACTAGTTTTGCCAAGGCAAACAAAGGTTGATCAAAAGTAGTGACTGGAATCTGACCTGGGTTCAGATACTCAACTGCCTGTTTTTTTGGACATCCATGCCATGCTTCACCATAGCAGGAGTAGCAGACTTCTCATAGAAGAGTGGTAGTAATGCGCGTAAAGCAGGAGGATCTTGCATAGAAGGTTGATGTGAAGCATGATAGGCAGCCCACATAAGCATGTCTTCCCTGGTGAGAAACTCCTTATCCAATAGTGGCAAAGCATGACTTACCCAGCCATCTTCTTCAAGTATTGCCTCATCTAAGCTGACTTCTGTCCAGCTTTGGTACATTAACGCTAGTGGTTGTCAGAGCTACAGCTGGAACAAAGGCATAGCTATCAGGAAGAGAATGCTGACTACTTCCAGACGATGGCATTTGTATTGAAGGTCTGTTCATACCTGGGTCTGCTGCGGTGGGAAACTGGAACAGACTAATTCCAGTGCCATGAAAAGAGGTTAATGTCAGTCACCACACACAAAGAGATTTTTAAGCAGCTGCATTTGGTACAGTGTGAAGGTTTAATAGTTTCGGTTTTTTAAATGGCGGCCATTTTGTTCTAGGTGATAATCATCTTGGGCTCCTAGGCTAAAATCAATCAGTATGTTGTAAAGTATCATGAAAAAAATTTTGGTGCTTTTGTCCGCTTCGTAACAATAATGTCAAAAAGCTACACTAAGCTACCTGACTATTCAGCAGATCTCTTCCCATTTCGGCTTCTCTCATTTCGTTTCCTATTTCTTCCTCAGTCACAATATCCAGTCTGTTGATCACTTTTCTTTCCGCATACTTCATCAGGTTATTGATGTGCGTAACCTTTCCCGGCATTCTGACTCCTTCTCGTTGTATTCGGTAGTTTACCATCCCGTATTTCTTTTGTACTACGTAAGGTCCATCCCAACTTTCGCTGAGGCTCCCGTGCATGCCAGGAATCCTGTATCTGACCTTCTCCCCGATATTGAATGCTCTCAACTTGCTGCTCCTGTCGTAAGCAGTCTTTCTCCGGCCGTTGCAACCGCAGCTTCTTCTCTGACTATTTGGAGTCTGTCTGTCAAGTTGTTCACCCAAGGGCTCACCTTGAGGTGTTCTCCTTCATGCTCCATCAGCCCGTAATATAATGCCTCCAGAGGCGTCCTGCTCCGGCTTCCGTAAATCAGTTCAAACGGACTGAGGCCGTGGTCTGTGCTGGGCATCTGTCGCAGCACAAACAGAGCGAATGGGAGTTGCTGCACCCAATCGATCTGTCTCTCGATGCTCTTCTTCAGCACACTTTTGAACGTGCCGTGTAGGCGTTCCAATGCGCCGTTGGTCTGTGGATGGTATGGTGAAATCTTTACGTGGTTGACGCCGATGAACGTTGTCAACTCCTTCATGAGACTGGACATAAACTGGGGTCCTTGGTCGCTCAGCATCTGGTCGGGAATCGTTGTGTTGGCGAAGATCGACCAGAGTGCTTCGGTAACTGCTAGGCCCATTGCCAAAGGGAAAAGGGGGATGCGAGTACGTCCTCACCAGCATCTACCTGGCCACCAGATGGCCCAGTGCAGTAGCCCTGAAGTCTATAACTGCCAAAGCCAGAGTTCACCATACTGCCTGGCCATCTGGTGGCCAGGCAGACGCTGGTGAGGACGTACTCGCATCCCCCTTTTCCCTTTGGCAATGCTTTCGAATGGTTCTGTGATCACGGGTCTTCGCGGCACGTACTTCGAATGTCTCTGGCAGGTGTCGCAGCTTTGACAGTGTTCGTAGACATCACTCTTCATGTTGGGCCAGGTAAATCGTCGGCGTATCATCGTCCATACTTTCTCGCCTCCAAGATGCCCAAGCTTGTCGTGACTCAGTTCGAGAATCTGCTGTCTGTGTTCTTTTGGCACGACGACCACTTCTCCAAAAACTTCCCATTCAATCATTCTCCCTTGTATCAGTATTCCATTGTTCCATCTGAATCCCTGCATGTTTTTGTCGCCAAGTTCTCTCCATGTCTTCAGGCTTTCGTCTCGCTTCACTGCTTCTTCAAACTTCTGTTTTTCGTTGCCTTCTGTCACAGGCTCCAATGTCTTCATAAATTCTTGCATCCCTTCAGTCTCTTGCACGTCTACTTCTTTAGTCAGTTCTGTTGCATCTCCTTTAATTTCATTATCTTGTTCGCCATCTTCTTCTGTGGACCAGGCTGCTCTGGTGCTGCTTGATCTTTCCCCCTTGTCTCGGGTCACTCGTGCTGCCTCGCTAGCAGCTGGTGTAGCTGCTGCTGTGGTAGCTGCTTCCTCCTTTTCTTTGTCAGTGTCACCTTGGGACACCTTCTGAAGTGCTGCCACTGCGTCAGCAGACTTCTTTTTCTCTTTCTTCTTTCGTGGCACTGATTCCACCTTTTCCTTTTCTTCTTTTCGTGCTGTCCCCGAGACAGTCTTCTCCTTCTTGGCTGCTGTGTCAGCCTTGTCCTTTGGTGCTGTTCTGACAGACACCTCTCGTGCTGCTCCTTTGTTGGCAGTCTTCTGTCATGCTGATTGGTTGTCCGCCTGCTGTTCTTCCCGTGCTGTTTCTGTCAGCACTGGTTTTGCTCGAGCTTTCTCTCCTCCAACTTGGTTATTTGTCTGCTTGGTCGTCCTTGCTTGAGATCTTGTTGTGACATTGATCTCTTTCTTCTTCTCGTGGTCCTTTCCTTCTAGCAGAGGGATAAAGACGTTGTTTTCGTCCTGATCTCGGGCGTTCCATGGAAACAACAGTCCGTTGAAGTCGTCGTCCTTGGTACAAACCACTGCGTCTCTGACAAAACGTTTGCCTCCAAACAGGTAAGTGACTTGCACTATCTTCCGCCTGCCTCTCACAGCCCCTTGCATTTGGATGTATCTGCCACTGGCGTTCAGAGAGTTTTGCCTGGCATATTCTGGCGTGATCGCACCGATAGTGGCACCCGAGTCTATCAAGACTCTTCCTTGCTTTCCGTTAACTTCGGTTTGTAGCCAGTTTTCTTTCCTCTTGGAACTCCCCAGTGTTCTGAGTTGTCCCTTCTCCTCCTTCTCTTTCTTCACAGGTTTCTTCTCTGGACAAGCAATACTGTTGTGGCCTGCTTGCCCGCAATGGAAGCATGTGATGCTTCGGGATAGTTGGCTGCCGTTGCTGCTGCCACTCCCTTGCTCTTTCCTGAACCAGCACGTCGTGCTGCTGTGTCCAGGTTTGCCACACACGCTGCAGACTGTTGGTCTTTTCTGACTATCCTTGCTGCCGGCTTGCTGACTGCTGTTACTTTTCTCTGTCTTTCGCTCCGGCTTCGATGCTGCCTGACCAGGGATTTTCATGTAGTCCCCGCTGGCTCTCGTCGACATCCACGACTCAAGCGCATCCGTCAGCTCCCTCAAAGTGCTGATAGATTTTCCCTCGAGGAAAACAATCCCATTGTGAGGGAGGCAGTGCCGAAGCATAGTCCTGACAAGGACAAGCTTGGCATGCTCCAGAGACGTCACTTCCATCATCAGACCGTCTGCAATCTTCTTGAGATGTTCGACGATTTGAACCGAACTCTTGTACCTGAGCTGATCACTGTGCAGCTCGTACATCTTTCGTCCGTAAGCTATGGGCGTTGCACCAACTGACTTGAGTAGTGCCGATTTAATGTTGTCAAAGTTGACTCCTTCTTCCTTTAGAGGCTTCATGCGCTCCGCCATTTGCTCGTCTAGCCTGGAGTACAACAGGGTATTCCACCTGGCTCTTTCCACTTGGCATTCCGTCATTATTTCTTCAAACTGAGATAGGTACAGGTGAATGTCCGTTCCAGTCTTGTATTTGGACAATCCAGCCATCCGTTCTTTGTGTTCTTCCTCCAACTCTCTCTCTTTCTTGTCCTCTTCTCTTCTCAGCTTGTCTTCCTCTCTTCTCTCTCTTTCAATGCGCCTCCGTTCTTGATCTGCATCTATTCTCTTTTCCTCCAACTCCAAAAGTCTGCATTCTCTCCTTTCTTCTGCCCTGTCTCTGGCTTCGTTGCTGGCTTGCTGTGCTTGCAACATGGCTGCCAAAGCCTGTTCTAGTGTCACCAGTCGGGCTGCTTCTTCCCCACCAGTAGCTCTTGGTTCCATTATGTTGTTGTTTTCGTCACCTTCCGGGGTGTTGATAGGAGTGTTAACGAGTTCTTCCACTGGCTGCTGCTCAGCTGAATTTTCTGTCACAGAACGAGTGCTCTGGGGTTCAGCGCCTGGTTCTGGCAAAAAGGGTGTTGCTAAGGGGTTAAGCTCTGTCTCTATAGATTGGAGAGTTATTGGAGTGTCACTATCAGAGTGACTTGTCGTTGTTCTCACTAGAGTTTTACTTGGTCTTAATCCGTACGTGGCCGTAGTTTTCTTCACAGTGTGTGAAGGTCTGAAGGGTGGGTCTCTGTTTTTCGTAGGTTGAGTTACTCTTTTAACTTTCGTGGGAAGTAAGTCCTTCCTTGTCTGCGCTGTCCTGCCTGCCACTCCCTTGGAAGCAGCATGCATCTATGTTGAACAAGCTCCTCAGGAGATCTGCACAACAAAAATAACAGATAGTAAGTTTTCACGACACAGGGGGACTACGCAAACTGAAATAATTATAATCACAGATACACAACCAAGATAGTTATGTCCTATCCACAGAGCTTGTTGGCTCCTTCTTTTTCTTAGGAGTGCTGGTTGCCACTGAAGCACGCTCCATCTTTCTTATTCTTGCTGAAGGTTCCGACGTCACTGAAACGTTGGTTCTCCAAAACTCAATTGTGGCACGTGCAGTCACGAATAATTTGCTTGACCACACCCTCTCATTGCACTCTACAATACATTTTTTCTATAGGATTCAGTTATCCGAACACTTCTCGGTCCCAGTGTGTTCGGATATGTGACATTCTACTGTATTAAGTAGCTAATCAGTCACACAAGAACTGGAGAAAACAAGTATTTTGCACAACAATGCGCACCTCATTGGTGAGGACAATTATTGTGCATGTGTGTGCACGCGCGCATGTGTGTGTGTGTGTGTGTGTGCAGAACTGAGAAGATATACAATAATTTATTCAACTGTCAGACTGGTTTATTACCACACTATAACACAACCTATCCTCTGCCTGGCGTATGTTCACAGGAAGTGTATATTACCAATAGTTGTTCATCACTGACAAAATTTGGTAAATATATCTTTTTATCTTTTTCAGCAAGTTGGTTCCCTTCGCAAATTCAATTAATACAGCCACTCCTTGCATGTTTTGAGTTATCATTGAATGATTGACAGAGCACCGCAGGGATAACAGCCTCACATATGGCACATCCCATTAAAAGAAAACTTGGCAGCTCCATGGAGCATATATGTGTGAGTGTGTGTGTATGTATGCATGTGTGTGCGTGTGCGTCCAAACTGTGTGCTTGTTTTTCACATATCTTAACATGTTTATATTTTATACCACCACCCTCATGTCACCATGTTATTTATTGTTTGTCATCCACTGATGAAGGTCACTGTTGAATTACCGAATTACAACAAATAAAGGCTAGTGGAGTTTCAATAAAAACCTTATGTCTATCCCTAGCCAAACAGGTATATTTAGAGTAATAAATGTGTATGCTTGCACGCAAAATTTGATAGGTAGGCAAAGTAGAAGCATTCATTTCTGATATATTGCCCACATGTATCGACTGGTTGCAACATTGGATATTCACATTTAAATAATTTATTTTGAATAACTGAAACTGGCAATATTAAAATAATGTATGAATATTGTGGTGAAGCCTCACCACATTATTCAATAATAGTGACATTGACACTGTTGTACGTACATTAGACCATTGGCATGTGTTAGTATTGTGTTTTCTGAACTAGCTAATTATCACCTACTCCATTTATCCATCACCATTACTCAGCAGGTTTTATATCACCTTTGAGCATGTGCAGGTAGATTGCCTATAAAAGGCCTGTCTGTGCATGTGCTAAGGAGTGTCACATTTTATGAGCTTTGAATAACACTTAACCTGAGACAGTCTTTGCTCTGTTTTGAAAAGCAGCACTGATAGTTAAGGGAAGCCTTTGGACAGGCTTGTGTGAGGTTCAGTAGTTCAGTGATACTCTGGTGGCAGCCTATCACAGGTTTGTCTCCTCCACCAGTGACTGTCCTTCCCAGACAATTCCCCACACCTGGTGCCAGCGGTGACTCCTTCAGTCCTCTGTTGGGAGCTTACGGAGACGACCTACGACATCGAGACCTACCTCTTGCTGACTCCTGTTCTTTTCAGAATTGGTTTGGGCATTCATTCAGTTTGCTTGTTTCTTTATTTTTGTGTTTACTTCATTTCTTCACCTTTCAAGCAGTGTCTACTGCCTAGTTTTGAGTCAAGCCCAACTTTGTTGTTCCTTTTTCTTTCCAGAATTCCTGGATTCAGCTGGTGTAGAGGGTTTCCACCAGTATTGTTTCAGCATCTACTATTTCTCTGCCATTGCAAACTGTTGTCTGAAGAATTTCTCGTGCGCAAATTATTGCTTACTCCTCTGTGTTTCAACGTGGCACGTTCTTGCTCATTTGTGCTTCCCTTTTTGGTAAAGTCTTGAACGCAAGTTGAACTGTATTATTATTCTTATTTTGCCATTGTTTTCGTCTATATTCATTTTGTTTGTGCTGGACACTGTTGTGATTCCCCTTATTATTTCCCATTTGTCATTCATTGTTATCTTCTACTACACATCATGAACACAAGAAGTGGCCGACCTCGTGGGAAACCCCTTCCCAAAGCTCCATTGTTGGATCAAGATGTCATTCCATTGAAATTCAATTCTTCACTGTCTTCATTATCACCTTCAGAATCATCCACCTCTATTTCCACTGTTATCCCTACTGGTGTTTCTGTGGGAGCTGAAAATGAGCAGCTTGAACCTCTGTCATCTACTCCTCCAAGGGTCAAACCCACTCCATCTCCAGCAGTCACGAAAGCCAAACTGCTAGCTGAAGAACTGAAATCTACGGACATTGACCCATCTCTCTTCCTCCTTTCACAACTGTTTGAGAATCAATTTGCCTCTTCTCGTCAACCTCAACCTGTGTATTCCTATCCAGATCCCACTGACTCTTTGGTGAAATCCATTGGACCTTTGGAACAAGGTGAGGACATATTTGTCTTCTTACATAGATTCGAGTATGGCATGAAGGTCAACACAATTCCTGTCCATTCCTGGTTGAACATTTTGCCAAAGTTGTTACATGGCATCTATAAGGAAGCATACTTTAACAGCATTTCTGAGACCACCTCATTCCAACGTATGAGAACCATCCTCTTAAACACTGGAGGTTACTCCCTGAGTGATTGTCTTAATTCTTTTCCTCTCAAATTCAGGTCAAACGGTTCTAAATCTGTAACTCAATTCTTTAATCATTGGAGGTATAGGTATGATGTAATGTTGTCTCAATTGTCATTTCTTGATTGTTTTTCTGAAGATCAACTCAACCTCATTTCACAAGGTGTAGCAGCACTAGGGGTTATAGCAGGCATGTCCAACGACACTCGCAAGGCAGTACTAGACAGACACCATAACTCTCCATATTCATTTATTGATGATTGTGCGTCATCTTTGTCATCAGCTGACGGTACTTATCAGCACTTTAGCCATCTTTCTGCCAGAACTAACCATCATTACCAAAGAAGTCCAAATTACAGACACAGTTCCAATTATTCCTATTCAGATTCATTCCAAAGACCTCAGTCCAATCATTCTTCTAACCATTACTCTCATCCCCAAACTCATCAACCCCAACATCATTCCCAACATCAACCCCAACATCATCCCCAACATCAACCCCAACATCAGTTCCAAACTTCTCCTACTCCTGTCCCTAGGCGTGACATATCTGAGGTTCAATGCCACAAGTGTAAGGCATTCGGACATTATGCGAACAGGTGTCCTTCCTCTTATCATGCCCACCAATCTCCTCAACCACAAACCCAAACCACTCCTCAAACCACTCCTCAAACCACTCCTCAAACCACTCCCTCTGTCAATGTTCCACGCCCACTTCCCAGAGGTCACAGACCTCAACAATCTAATACCTCTTCACAAATTCCTACTTCCTCATATGCAGTGGGAAAGGCTGAACCCTTACCAGTTGCAGAAACCCCTGAAACATCCATTCTCAACACATTTGATGATGAATTTATCACCCATGGTTATGTTAATAACATTCTGACACCTATTATTGTGGACTCAGGTGCCAAACGTTCCCTTGTATCATCTGACTTTATAACTCACGACCTTACCCCTGTCAAGACTGAATCTCTCTTTGGCATATCTAGTGTTGTTTCCAAGTTTTCTATTTACGAGTTACCAATCGATATTCCAACTATCAAAGGTATTGCCAGTTTTGCAATGTGTCCTACTCTCCCCCAAAACACTGTTCTATTGGGTGTAGACTTTGGTCAAGACAAACTTTTGGAATTACTCAACTCCATTAAACTATCACCTAGACCAGTCAATTCAGTAACCAGAGCCATGAATTCAGAAGACCAGTTATCTGTTCAAGTCACTGAAGCATTACATGCCTCAGAAGGTGGTAGCCCACTGCCCCTTGAGGACATTCCTGATCATGTCATGGTAGATGTTCCATTAGTAGATTCTGACGTCCTAGCTGCAGAGCCTAGCTCTATTGACCGTAGCATTGGTTTCCAGAAGTCTCTTGTTCCCACATCATTTCCTAATCTCACATTTGATGGTGTTACTAGGCAACAATTTAAGGACATGCAAGTTAGTGATGTCACCCTTGCCCCTCTATGGGAGTTAGCCAGGAGGCATGAAAAGCAATTCTTTATTGTGAATGATCTATTGATGTGTGTTACCTCTACTCTCAATACTGTATCCAGTGCTTTAGTTGTTCCCCAAGATCTTAGGCGTAAGATCTTAGTGGCCGCCCATGATGGGTTGGGCCATGGTGGTGTAAATGTAACAAGGACTCTAATCAACAAGCATTTTACATGGCCTAAGATGTTGAATGACATAAGGAGTTATATACAAGGCTGTCCCAAATGCCAGAAGTTTACAAAGTCTAGTAATACCAAAGTGCCTCTAGTAGAACCTGAAGTTATATCAGAACGTGGTGAGAAAATTGCAATAGACATAGTGGGTCCCTTACCCAAAGCCAAAGGGAATTATAGGTTCATATTTACTTGTATGGAATTAGCTTCCGGGTATCCTTTCGCTATCCCCATAAGGAATTATACTGCAGACACTACTGCCCAATGTTTGCTCAATATCGTATCATTCCTTGGCATTCCTCTCCAGATTTTATCTGATCAGGGTGCGAATTTTCTTTCCAGCACTATCACTCATTTATGTAGAAAATTTGGTATTCACAAAATTCAGACTTCCCCTTACCACCCCCAGTCGAATGGGAGACTAGAAAGATTCCATGCCACTCTCAAGTGTATGCTGTCAAAAGCCTTGGTTGAGAAAGCAGATTGGCCTTCAATGTTGGACTTAATTCTTTATTATGCTCGTAATCTACCAAATTCAAGACATGGTCACACTCCACATGAGTTGTTGTTCCTAAAACCTAACCCTTTCATATTGTCAACCATCAAGTCTCTTTGGCTTTCAGACAACTCATCTGCCGTTAACATTCCCCAGTTCATCTCAGACCTTGACACACAATTTGCTTGCCATAATCATGTTGTCAAATCATCTCTAGCTTCTAAACATGTATCTGACCGTATTAGCAAGGAAGCAGAGTTTGTATCACATTTCAAAGTTGGCGATCTTGTGTTTAAGCGTATACCTGGCTTGAACAAGTGCTTAGACTCATCTTGGGATGGTCCATTCATCATAACAAAGTTACTTGCCCCTGTGAATTGTGAGATTGCACCGCACCAGACAAAAGGTAAAAGGAAAGTAGTGCACATTAGTCAACTCAAGAAGGTTGCCGAGAAAGCTGTATTAAGAGTTGCCGTGGTTCCCAATGACATATCACCTCACTGTTTATCATCTCCCAGACAACCAACCAGTATTGATTTGTCTGATGAACAACAGACACTTCTTGGTCACACTTTATCATCTTTTCCATCTGTCTTTTCAGACAAACCAGGTTTAACATCAGTGGTCACTCATTCCATTACTCTCACATGTACAACTCCTGTCTGGACTCCTTCCTATACAATACCATTGGCTTATCAACAGCCGTTCAGGGAAGAAATAGAGTCATTGCTAGAGTTAGGGATTATTGAACCCTCTACTTCCCCTTGGAGTAGTTCACCCATGCCAGTTAAGAAACATGACGGAGGTATACGCATTGTGGTGGATTTTAGAAAACTCAATCTAGTCACTGTTCCTGAACCCTTTTTAATGCCATCCATAGATTCCATCCTTGCACAACTTGGTGATGCTAAATTTCTTAGCAAGTTGGATTTACTTAAGGGTTTCCACCAAGTTCCCTTAGATGACAACACAAAACCACTAACTGCCTTTTCCTGCCTACAAGGAAAATTTCAATATAAAGTCATGCCGTTTGGATTGAGAAATGCACCAGCAACTTTTCAGTTACTTATGCAGCAGGTGTTAAGAGGCATAGAATCCTTTTGTTTAGCTTACATTGACGATGTGGTTATATTTTCATACACATTTGAGGATCATATCTGCCATATTACAGCTGTCTTAAGCAGGTTGGCTTCTGCAGGCTTAACAGTCAAGAAGTCAAAATGTTGTTGGTTCTATAGTACTTTTGAATTTTTGGGATTTGTCGTTGGAAATGGTCGCCTCAGCATAGCTGAAGCTAAAGTCCAACATCTCAAGGACTACAAACTTCCAACCACCAAATCTAACTTAAGAGCATTTTTAGGGCTTGTCACCTTTTACTCTCGTTTTGTACCTAACTTTGCCAACTACACTTCTGTTTTGAGCTCACATCTACGAAAACAATGCCCAGACAAACTACAATGTACAAACGACAAGGACTTTGTTTCATCCTTCAATTATATCATCTCGTCCATTATTCATCATTCCTCTTTATTTTTGCCAAATTGTAAAGATGTATGGTGTGTGTTCACTGATGCCTCTGGCAAAGGTGTTGGTGGATGTTTGTGCATTTATAGACAAGATTCCTGGGTGCCTATAGCCTTCTATTCCAGGCAGCTCCAGCGAAGAGAAGAGCATTATCCTATAGTAGAACTGGAAGCACTAGCAGTACTAGCAACCATTGAACATTTCAGATTCTATCTTTCTGGACAGCACTTTACAGTATTTACTGACCATTCTGCTCTAGTCAACATTTTTCATGGGACTCCACCCACAGCCAAGTTAGCACGTTGGCTTGAAAAACTCTCAGACTTTGACATGGACATTGTGCACATCAAAGGAAGCACTAACTATGTAGCAGACGCCCTCTCGAGACAGTCTTGGCCCACTCCGACAGCGGATATGGTAGCAGAGGTTTCTCCTTCACCGACTGGAAGCTCAGCCTCCCAGTGGAGGGGAGATGTGGTGAAGCCTCACCACATTATTCAATAATAGTGACATTGACACTGTTGTACGTACATTAGACCATTGGCATGTGTTAGTATTGTGTTTTCTGAACTAGCTAATTATCACCTACTCCATTTATCCATCACCATTACTCAGCAGGTTTTATATCACCTTTGAGCATGTGCAGGTAGATTGCCTATAAAAGGCCTGTCTGTGCATATGCTAAGGAGTGTCACATTTTATGAGCTTTGAATAACACTTAACCTGAGACAGTCTTTGCTCTGTTTTGAAAAGCAGCACTGATAGTTAAGGGAAGCCTTTGGACAGGCTTGTGTGAGGTTCAGTAGTTCAGTGATACTCTGGTGGCAGCCTATCACAGGTTTGTCTCCTCCACCAGTGACTGTCCTTCCCAGACAATTCCCCACACCTGTCACATTAGTCAACTCAAGGAATCAGTTTAGTTATAATAGTTACTTAGATATCCTGGACATCTTCCTAGAAGAATCCTGAAACAGATAATACAACAATTCACCAATAAGTTCACTTCAAGCATAGTAGAGCAAGAAGTATTGCACAAGTTAAAGAACAATAATGAGGAATTGTTAGTGAGCAAGCATTACTGCATCCTACTCTGACCAAGATGTACGAAAAGTATTGCATACCCACAGTGACAACACAACTCAGGATTAGGGCTACTAACTGCTATTATTAATAAAAAGAGGCTCTAAATGCATGCATCTACAGTACTTGCAAGGTTTCATACAAAGAAGGGGAAACTGGCAGGGCTGTATTTAAGGGGGGGGCAGGGGGGGGCATTCGCCCCCCCCTTGTATTATTCTCGCCCCCCTTACATTTCTGAGATTTTTAAAATTTATATATTTTTAAAGACATGAGAATAGTTTATAATTTGTGATCAGGTATTATAGGTAATGATTAATTAAATGTCAAACTGAGACTCTCCTTGATTTTCTCTGCCATACATTCACTATTTCATCTAGGTCGCTGTCAGAAAGAACCTCTGGTGCCTCTATAGCAATCTTCATAAGGTGAGAAAGGCTGCAGTCACTTAGAGCATTACGCAAACAAGTCTTGATCAGCTTCATTTGCGAGAAGCTCCTCTCCACAGAAGCGGTAGAAACTGGAATCGTCAAGCCAATAGAGGCCATCTTATGCAAATTTGGAAACATTGCCTTCAGCATATTACTGGAAACAAGTTCTTTCAGCTGTGATGCAGTAGTATCACATGGTCGCTTCACTAGCAATTAGCGAAATGTTTTCCATTCAGTAAGTATTTCAGTGGATATCATGGCTCTTTTCACCATTTCTTCCCCATCCACTGTTTCTGCATCTCTATCTTCTCCATAGTGGGCGATCAATTTCTCAACAGAGTCATCTCCATAAGTGGGCAAATACACTGAATCTGGTTTTGGCACTTTCCTTGGGTCAAATATAGACAATGCTGATACAACGGCAGTGGATGAAGAAAATCGGCTTGTTATGTTGGCCTTTAAGTCTGCAACAAAAGGCTTGCCAACAGTATTCTGAAAAAAAATGATTAAATCAGCAGTAATAGTCATTTTAGTAGAATCCTTCAAGCCATCAGCATCATCAAGAAGCTCCAACACCCAGTTCGCTGCAGGCAAAACTGCATCATCCAAGGACTTAGCAGTAGCATCAACAAGAGAGGATATCAATGAGAGGTCCAGCTGTTCTGTCTGAAGTGCTTTGCTGAGTTTGGCTACTTGTGGTAGAGTGAAGGCAAGCAAGTATATAGCTGCTATGGTAGACAGTTTGCAGAGGGCACCATGGATTCCAAGAGCCTCTGGCTCGTGGGACGTCTCGTAGATACTGGCAAGAGTGATTACAATTGCAGAATAACTTGCTTTAACTGCTTTGACACACCTTTCATGTGCGAGCCAGCGTGTGTCAGATGGCTTGATCACTTTCATTTCTGGAAGTTCAAGAACACTTTGAACCTCCTTCAGACACTCTGCTCGCTTGGGAGAGTAATGAAAGTGTTTCCATAGAGTAGTCAATGTCTTATAAACATGAGCTATTCCTGGAGTATTGTTGGCAGCTTGCACACAAGCCAGCTGCAGCAAGTGACAGTGGCAGTGTACAAACAAAGCATGAGGAGTATGCTTTTTGATGCGTGCCTGAACGCCGGTCCTTCGTCCAGAAAAAGTTGCAGCTCCATCAAATCCCAATCCAACTATCCTACCCACTTGTAAAACCAGCAGTCACCTACAAACATTAGCAGTCACCACACTAGCAGTCATGATTAAACACCAGCAATCACCTAGAGGGGGAGTGGTGGATATGGAGGGGGAGTGGTGGATGATAGGGTGGGGGAGTGGTGGATGATATGGAGGGGGAGTGGTGGATGATAAGGAGGGGGAGTGGTGGATGATAGGAGGGGAGAAGTGGTGGATGTATGGAGGGGGGAGTGGTGGATGATTATGGAGGGAGTGGGGGATGATAAGGAGGGGGAGAGTGGTGGATGATATGGGGGGAGGATGGTCGGATGATCTATGAAAGGGGAGTGGTGGGAGGGGGAGGATATAGAGGAGGAGGTGGATGGATATGGAGGGGGAGTTGGGGTGATATGGAGGGGCGTGGGTGGCTGTATGGAGGGGGAGTGGTGGATGACATGGAGGGAGAGTGGTGGATGATATGGAGGGGGAGTGGTGGATGATATGGAGGGGGAGTGGTGGATGCTATGAAGGGGGAATGGTGGACGAAGGGGAAGTGGTGGATGATATGAAGGGGGAGTGGTGGATGATATGGAGGGAGAGTGGTGGATGGAGGGGGAGTGGTGGATGAAGGGGGAGTGGTGGATGATATGGAGGGATAGTGGATGATATGGAGGAGTGGTGGATGCTATGAAGGGGGAGTGGGCGATGATATGGAGGGGGAGTGGTGGATGATATGGAGGGAGAGTGGTGGAGGATATGGAGGGTAGTGGTGGACTGATAGGGAGGGGGGAGTGGTGGATGGGGATGATATGGAGGGGGAGTGTGGATGGATATGGAGGGGGAGTGGTGGAGATATGAGGGGGAGTGGGTGGTGGATGAATATGGAGGGGGAAGGGTGGATGATATGCCGGGGGAGTGGTGGATGATATGGGAGGGGGAGTGGTGGATGATCTGCGTGGAAGTGGTGGATGAAGGAGGGGGAGTGGTAGTGATATGGAGGGGGAGTAGTGATGATAGGAGGGGGAAGTGGGGATTGATATGAAGGGAAAGTGTGGTGGATGATATGGAGGGGGAGTGGTGGATGATATGGAGGGGGAGTGGATGATGATATGGAGAGGGAGTGGTGGATGATATGGAGGGGGAGTGGTGGATGATATGAAGGGGGAGTGGATGATGATATGGAGGGGGAGTGGTGGATGATATGGAGGGGGAGTGGTGGATGATATGGAGGGGGAGTGG
>WLWD01002284.1_pt1 | contig 27048 bp, 19 predicted proteins | sample 6712731 | NCBI WGS metagenome assembly WLWD01 (sample SAMN12718690, study PRJNA576275) | sponge metagenome | isolation source: marine sponge | host: Mycale hentscheli | place: New Zealand: South Island, Marlborough, Capsize Point | collected 2014-11-01 | reverse complement strand
GAATGCCTGTTCTGTTACTTGTTACTGGAGGGCAAGTAGTGTTCATCATGTAGTTATATTCTCATTGCATTTTTTATATTTATTTCTCCTGCTTTGTGTCAGTCACCAAAGAAGGATGTTCTCTTCATAGCAGTAGATGACTTGCGCACTGAACTGGGAGCTTATGGACGCACTGAAGTAAAGACACCCAACTTGGACAAGTTGGCAGCACAGTCCATGGTTTTTGAGAGGGCATATTGCCAAGTTGCTGTCTGTTCCCCATCCAGAACATCCTTACTAACAAGCAGGAGACCAGACACCAATCACGTGTGGGAAATTTCTCCAGCTGAATATTGGAGAACTTTTACCAATGCCACTACTATTCCACAATATTTCAAGGAGAATGGCTATGTATCTGCTGGAATGGGTAAAATATTTCATCCTGGAAAGCCAAATGGATTCGATGACGAGAAATATTCCTGGAGCTTGCCTTATTTTCATGGCAGCAATAAAGTTAAAATTGATCACGTAGCATGGCATTCATTTGAAAATACTGCTGACAATATGCTTCGTGATGGGCAAGTAAGTTTTTATCTTCCGTGAACAATTACCGTCTCAGCTTCAGCATCTTCTGTGCAACATCACATTACCGCTTTGGACTACTCCATTGTTGAATCCTACTCACCTTCAGTGAAAGAACACTCCAATTTATTTTTCTTCAAGGAACAGTGCCTACTCACTTCTATTACTTACCTACTTCTTCTAAATTGGTCTGCGCTTCTTTCTATATCATGGCCACCGTCACAGTTCCTCAGGCAAGGATCAGAAGATCTACTGCTCGCACCCGAGCTACTAGGCAGATCCATAACACAGAGAAGCTTCTCACACTGGACATTCGAGATATCCCTACAGATGACCTCCGGCGGAAACTGGAAGCATTCAAAGCTGCCATGCAGGGGGAACTTGAAGCTCAGGATCAGCTGCTGAATATCATGGCAGCAGAGGGAGCAAGCGAAGAGGATTTGCAGAAAGAAGTGGACAACAATTTGAAGGTGGAAGACATCTACGACGGGCACATTGAGAAGATGCAAGATGCCATAGACAAGGGAACATTTTTTCTCCGCCATCAGGAATTGAGGAGCTCTGCGGATTCTTGGCTGATGCATGGTGTGCCCACCTCTGCTGACTTTGCTACTTCTGGCAACAAGTGGGTGTCTGAAATGCAAGGCCTCATCAGGTCACTGAATCCACATTCAACCCATGCTACCTTGGGTACCATTCTCACCTCACTCAAGAGTCAGCTGGAACAAGTTATGACTGTGTTACACCAGAAGGTTCCTCCTTCAGCTGCTGCTGCTGCTGCTCCAGCAACGGCTGCACTTACCCCAGCCAGGAAACCTGCTCCGTATCAGATCAAGGCACCCACCTTCAGCGGGAAAGCCCTGGACTATCCATCCTTTGAGGAAAGACTGACTGAGGTGATGAAGTGTCACTGGGACTCCTACACAGACAGTGACAGAGTGTCTATTCTGTCAGAAGCTATGATGGATCCTTCTGCTAAGGAACTCGTCAACACCTACGCCTCCTCTGGATATGAGACTGCTCTCAAACAATTGAAGGAGAGGTACGGTCGTAACTCAGTAATCTATCCCAAGTATGTGGAAGATTTGGTTGCAAGATCAAGATACGAGTACGACCAAGAAAGCATGACCAACATAATTCGTAGAGTGGAATACAATCTGGATGGAATGGATAAGATAGGAGCAAAAACTATTGAGCAGATGGTTGTGGCACTTGTGGTCAGGGACTTCAACGAGGAGTTACATAAAGAATGGGCCCGTCACTTGGGGTCCTCAGACAAGATTCCAGACAGAGAAAAGTTGATGGAGTTCGTGAGACCTTTGTCCCACAACCTGCCAGCCCGCTCCAAGCCTCCCAACCATCATCCCAATAACTCCAAAGCCACTGCCAAGAAGGAAGACTCCGTCTCCAGCCCTAGCTCCACTTCCAGGAAGTCTACTACTTCCTCTGCTACCAACATTCACAACAAAGCCTGCGCCCTCTGCAAGGGCTCCAATCATTCATGGGCTCGATGTCAAATCTTTCTCGATGCAGATCTCAACCAGAGATGGGCTCTGATCAGGCAGCACAAATATTGTGCTAATTGCCTGCATCAGAGCCATCAGGTGAACAATTGTGCTTCCACATTCACCTGTAGAGAATGCAAGGCAAGGCATCACTCTCTCCTACATCGTGGTGATGATACCTCGGCTAACAAGACCAGCAAGCAGACAGGCAACACTCTCATGACCTCCGTCAAGCCCAAGTCTTCCCCTACTGATAAGAGCACTACTGTCAAACAGCTAAGAGGAGCTTCGATTCGAACAGCATTGTGCACTGTCTACAATGGCCACAGGAGCATCACCATCCGTGTGGCTTTCGACACATGCTGCACTCACTCTATTATTACAGAGAGAGTGGCTTCTCACCTTCATGTTCAATGGTTTCCTGTGAATGTGGACATGAAAGGTCCGGTGTCAACTGTCCATCTAACTCATGGTGTCACCATAGAGGTTGGTCCAGCTTTCCCATCGCCTGAGAAGGTTAAGTTGGATGCAGCTGTCACCTCACTTTCATTCTGCTCCACCCCTCCAGATGGTGTAGAAGATCTACTTCAGTTACCCCTTCTGCAAGGACTCAAGCTGTCCGATGCCGAGTTCGGTGGTCCCATAGACTTCATCCTTGGGACCTACGACCAGTCAGACTTCATTACTGCTGAGCCCACTCGTTTCTCACGTGATCAACACATCACTGCTTCTTCGACTACTCTTGGTTGGACAGTTACAGCACCCACTTCTGGAAAAGACTCACTCACTATTTATTCAGTGGAACTTCAAGAAAATCCATTGGATCACCTGCTGTCTCAACTATGGCAGCTGGAACAAGTGCCCTCTCACAGTACCTTCAGCCCAGAGGAAGAATCAGCGCTCCAACAGTTTCGAGACACCGTTCAGATCCAGGAGGATGGAAGATATTCAGTTAGTCTCCCAAGGGTCAACAATCCACCCAAGTTAGGGCAGTCACTCAAGATGGCCACAAGTCGTTTTCTCTCGAATGAAAGGTCATTGAAGAAGAGAGGCAAGCTTCTGGACTTCAACAACGAGCTCTCCGGCTATCTCACCTTGAAGCATGCTGAGACAGTTCCCACCAACGAACTGGGCAGAGATCATTTCTACTTACCTGTCCATGGAGTATTCAAGACCAGCTCCACAACCACTAAAGTCAGGCCAGTATTCGACGGCTCTGCTAAGTCGTCATCTGGAGCTTCCCTCAATGATCTGCTGCTGACCGGACCTAGCTTCTACCATCACATTGAGGACATCTTGCTGGTGTTCCGTCAACACAGAATTGCATTTTCTGCGGACATCAGCAAGATGTTTCGAGAGATACTGTTGAACGTGTCGGAAAGAGATTTGCACAGGTTCCTCATCAGGAACAGCAGTGGGGAGCTCACTTCATTGAGGATGACGAGACTCACCTTCGGGGTCAAGCCTTCCCCCTTCCTGGCTACCCTGGTTCTCCTTCACTTGGCCAACCGTTTTCAAACTTCACACCCTCTGGCAGTCAGTTGTGTTCGATCACACTTCTACGTGGATGACCTGCTTACAGGAGCCGACAATCTTCAGGATGCAGTCGACAAGAGGGAACAAATCTGCTCTCTTCTATCTGAAGCCAAAATGCTCATCAGAAAATGGAGGACAAATGACTGTTCATTTCGTTCTACCATCCCTACAGAACTGATTGAGATGGCTGATCTCGAGCTACCCTCTGCCAAGGATTCGTCAAAGGCTCTTGGCATCCACTGGCAAGTTGCTGAGGACTGCCTTCATGTAGCTGCTCCTGACCCTCCACAATCTTCTATTGCTACAAAAAGACTGATTTCATCTATCTCTGCCCAGATTTTTGACACTATGGGATTTTTTGCACCTTACATCGTCAGAGCCAAGATTCTCCTGCAAGAACTCTGGCTTCTCAAGATCAGCTGGGATACAGCAGCCCCTGAGCCTGTGCAGCAAAGGTGGGTTGCTTGGACGAAGGATCTTCCCCTAGTCACAGCACACCCTGTTCCAAGAAGATATCACTCCAATCCTGCAAGAGTGAGATTTCAATCACTTCAAGGTTTTTCAGATGCCAGTGAGCTGGCTTATGGGGCAGTTGTTTACATGCGTACTGTGTTTGAGGATGGAAGCATCAACTGCTCATTTGTGATTGCAAGAGCAAGGGTGAGACCGTTGAAAGTCACTACAATACCCAAGCTTGAGCTACAGGCAGCTACTCTGTTGACGCAGCTGCTGGTCTATACCTCCAAGTTATTGAACATTCCCAAGACCCAGATCCAGCCATGGACAGACTCCTCCATTGTCCTCAGCTGGTTGAGGAAGCCTCCGCATTCTATAACTGAGGTCTTTGTGAGAAATCGTATCTCCACCATTCAAGACTCCCTGCCTGATAGTCTGTGGAGACATGTGCCTACAAAGTCCAACCCAGCCGACCTTGCAAGTCGTGGCACGACTGTTCCAGAACTTACTTCTTCTACCTTGTGGTGGTCAGGCCCTGCCTGGCTCAGCTGCTCAGAGAACAACTGGCCTACAGCTAGCGCTACCCCTCTGCCGCGGGAATTGCCAGGGGTAGTGGCAACAGTGCTCTCTACAGCACTGTTGCCTGTGGAGGAATGGTGGGTTTGGTCCAACTACAGCAACTACAACACTTTGCTACGGATCCTCTGCTGGATCTTCCGTTTGTCAGGAATTCCAAGCCTGGCTCGACACCCATCAAGTCTGCAATGCTCACTTCCTCTGAACTTGCTGATGGCAGAAGATTCCTCATCCTGTTTCAGCAACGGCAGTCCTTCCCGGAAGTCATAGACTGGCTCAACAAGAAGAAAGCCATTCCTGGTTCTCATTGCCTGGGGGGAATGGTCGCATTTCTGGACAAAGACGAACATGCCATGATAAAGGTGACTGGACGAGTAAGAGCTGAGCAGTCCACCAATCCCAGAGTACTCATTCCCCTATCCATCAAAAACAACATCACCAAACTGTTTGTGGAAACAGAACATCGAGCTCAACTGCACCCTGGCACCTCAACTCTCATCAGTATTCTTGGACATGACTACTACATTCCAGGATTGAGGGCATTTCTCAAGAGGCTGTCGAAAAGATGTTCAACCTGCCAACAAGCCAATGCAAAAGCTGCTACACAGCTCATGGGACTCTTACCTTCAGTAAGGACTACCCCCAGCCCTCCATTTGAGATGGTGGGTATGGATTCCGCTGGTCCTTTCACCATCAGGAGAGGACACACCCGGAAACCCATTCTGGAGAAAGCCTACTGCTGTTTATTTGTGTGTATGGTTTGTAAGGCTATCCACTTGGAACTCTGCGCTACATTGGACACAGAAGAGTTCATGGCAGCACTGTCACGGTTCTGCAACCGACGAGGCACTCCACTAGCTATCTACAGTGACAACGGCTCCAACTTCATTGGAGCCAAGTCTGAGCTACAATCCATCCAACGCCTACTATCACAATCATCTGATGCCATCTCCCACTTCACAACAGCCAAGAACGTTGAATGGCACAACATTCCCCCCAGATCGCCCCATCATGGAGGATTATGGGAGGCAGGAGTACGGGAGATGAAGCGCCTCCTGAGGAAGATGGTGACTCCTCACCCACTCAGACACGATGAGCTTCAGACTGTTCTCATTGAGGTTGAGGCTTCCCTCAACAGCAGGCCACTGGTGGCTCTGGGAGCAACTGAAGCAGACATGGACCTAGCACTCACACCTGGCCATTTTTTAATTGGCAGGCCTCTGAGAGCTTTACCCACCAAACCTGCAAGTTCAGCTCAGCTGCCCCATCTGAGACGTTGGCAACTGGTTCAGAGACTCCAGCAAGATTTCTGGCATGCATGGAGAGGATACTACCTCCAACATCTACAGACCAGACGGAAGTGGAAAGGAGCAGGCAGCACATCCATTAGCATAGGAGACGTCGTCTTCCTCAAGGATTCAACATTGGCTGATGGACGTTGGCCACTGGCCAGAGTTGTTTCAGTCTGCCCCGGAACAGATGGCACAGTCAGAGTTGTCGAAATCAAGTGTGGCAACTCCACCTACAAACACAGTATCCAGTCACTGGTAAAACTCCACCTGGAAGACAATTCTTCTACTTCAGCTACTACCACAACTCCAGATGTGACTGGAGAAGCAACTACTACTTCATCATCATCCTTGGTTCCGCCGCCCCCCAGTATGTTCGGGACTACACCCTCCAACCGCCAGAACTGATTGCCGCATGAACGGAACATTTCATTTGTGTATGTGTGCGTTTTTCTGTAGCGCATGCTCAGTGTTTTTATTTGATATGATGCTCACTTATGTTTGGTACAGTTCACCTTGTGCTACTGTCAGTTCATTAAAAAGACTTTGAATTAGTTTACTTGTGTTTGCGCGTTGCCCACTACTGGGCTGGTCCTTCGCCTACTGAGCTCAGGGATTTACAACCCCTGTTCAGTGACAACACTCCATTTTTTGTGGCTACAGGATTTCACAAGCCTCACTTACCATTCTATGCACCATCACGTTACTATGATATGTATCCTCCGGCTGAACAAATCAAACCTCCAGCAAATCCTGATGCTCCTAAGGACATGCCGCCTATTGCTTGGAGTATTTCAAGAGAATTACGAGAATATAAAGATATGCTTAAATACAACTATTCAGAATGTTATCTTGATGCAGATGCTTCCATGCATGGCGATAATTGTAAAATAAATGTGAGGCTCAGACCCTTCGTCGAGCATATTATGCTTGTGTCAGTTACACTGATGCTCAGATTGGTCGTGTTTTAGATACACTAAAGGAACTGAAGCTCTCACACAATGCCATAATTGTATTCTGGGCTGATCACGGTTGGAAAATTGGAGAACTTAATATGTGGGGGAAATTCACCAATTTGGAAGATGATACAAATGTTCCATTTATGATAAGTGTCCCAGGGATGTGAGAGGTAGAAAAGAAAGTAAAAGTTTTGTATCCTTCACATGCATGGTTGCTGAGGGTATTAGTAGCTGTGACTGAGTGAACTTGTTCACTGTGTGTGTGTGTGTGTGTGTGTATTTACGTGTGTGTGTGTGTGTGTGTGTTTGTGTTTTAGTAAAGTGGAGTGTGCAGTCTGCAAAGAGAAGCTGAGTAAATTGTTTGGCAAGGCTGGCACAGATTCAGGTATGCGAACAAAGGCATTGGTAGAACTAGTCGATATATTCCCCACATTGACAGAACTAGCTGGACTGGATGTTCCTCTACTCTGCCCAGAAAACAACAAGAATCTTCTAGCATGCACAGAAGGTACTAGCCTGGTACCCCTACTGAAAAATCCTGATCAGCAGTGGAAGAAGGCAGCTTTCTCTCAATATGTTCGACCTCAATATGCAGGCTTATTTAAGATTCCTGGTCATCCAGTTTTCAATAATACCTACTACGCAGAGAATGTAATGGGATACAGTATCCGTGTCGATCAGTATAGGTTTGTGGAATGGTATTCTTTTAATAACGTTTCTGGAATTCCTGACTATTCAAAAGTCTGGGGTACTGAATTATATGATCACACAAGGCCTAGTGCATTTTTTGACAATGAAAATGCTAATTTCGCGCGCATTTAAAGGGCATACGTACCATCCCACATACATATACTACTAGTGATGTGCTTGAGCACAAATGGCGAGTGAGCCTAAAGACTATACTATTTTTATATGAATAATTTTGACTTCCAACACTGAAGCTACTGGACTGGTTAAATGGAGAGTATGGACTGGGCAAAGCGAGAGTTTGGACTGGGTAAAGCGAGAATATGGGTTGGGTAAAGGGAGAGTATGGACTGGGTAAAGCGAGAGTATGGATTGGGTAAAGGGAGAGTGTGGACTGGGTAAAGCAAGAGTATGGACTGGGTGAAGCGAGAGTGTGCACTTGATAAAGAGAGAGTGCACTGGGTAAAGAGAGAGTGTGGACTGGGTAAAGGGAGCGTATGGACTGGGTAAAGCAACAATATGGATTGGGTAAAGGGAGAGTGTGGACTGGGTAAAGCGAGAGTGGACTGGGTAATTGGAGAGTATGGACTGGTTAAATGGAGAGTATGGACTGGGCAAAGCGAGAGTTTGGACTGTGTAAAGCGAGAATATGGGTTGGGTAAAGGGAGAATATGGACTGGGTAAAGTGAGAATATGGATTGGGTAAAGGGAGAGTATGGACTGGTTAAATGGAGAGTATGGACTGGTTAAATGGAGAGTATGGACTGGGCAAAGCGAGAGTTTGGACTGGGTAAAGCGAGAATATGGGTTGGGTAAAGGGAGAGTGGACTGGGTAATTGGAGAGTATGGACTGGTTAAATGGAGAGTATGGACTGGTTAAATGGAGAGTATGGACTGGTTAAATGGAGAGTATGGACTGGTTAAATGGAGAGTATGGACTGGGCAAAGCGAGAGTTTGGACTGGGTAAAGCGAGAATATGGGTTGGGTAAAGGGAGAATATGGACTGGGTAAAGCGAGAATATGGATTGGGTAAAGGGAGAGTATGGACTGTCTAAACGGAGAGTATGGATTGGGTAAAGGGAGAGTATGGACTGGGTAAAGCGAGAGTTTGGACTGGGTAAAGCGAGAGTATGGACTGTTTAACCGATTAATCGCGGAAGACACAAATACACATCAATTGAGAAAAATCGATAACCGCGGAGGACGCGAAAATGCGTCTTCGCGTCCATTTCGCCCTACAGCTTTGTGGAGTCAAGGAAGCCACCAGTCACAATTGCAGACGATTCTATATTGTTGTAAGTATATTTTAGGCTTATAGAATACACAGACTGCCATAAGAAAATGTTGAGTAAATTTTGTCACAACAATAAGACTTCTTTCTGATAAAGTATAAATTGAAAATATATTTCATGATATAATAAAGGTACACAGAATGATTTTTTAGAAACCAATATTACTTTAGCTATAACTGCTCATGATAAGACAAGTAGAACGCTATCTTGGCTAGTGGAACACTGGCACTTCAGCATCCTAGTGATGAAGACAATATTGTTGACCTGGCACAGCATGGCAGTGACAAGGATGGCAGTGACCAGGATGGCAGTAACTCTGGTGGTAGTGACGAGGAGTTTGATGACAGCAAGAATGACTTCAGTATTGATGGGTGTAGTGACTGCAGTAGTTACTAGATGGTCAAGGACTCTGACGAGAGAGAACGGAATTGATGATTCTGAAAAGTAGCGATTTCTACAGGAATTTTAACCACATTCTTTATAGCAATAAGTAAAAATAAATATTGTTATACAACAGGTGATACTGCAGGGAGCCCTCTGACATATACTTCTATTATGCTATGACCAGTTGCACTTGATAGTAAGATCACCAACTATTCTGTCAACAATGCAGCCTACCAGCTCATCAAAAGTAAAGACACCTTGGAGTACCAAACTGAATACACTCAAACATTCTATCATTTTTATGATGTACCTGTTTTCATACACAAAAGCCATAAAAAGCTTCTCTGTTCACAAAATTTATAACAGATGCTCAGTTCGAAATAACCACACCCTAAATAAATATCAACAAATTCTTCCTGAATGTAAGACAGATGTGTGCAAAAACACTTTCTCTTACCTCTATGATCGAGCAGCACACTGCTTCAGCCATGAAACCATACTTCCAACCTTACTAGTGTGCTTACTAAGAGCCTCAGTGTGATGCCATAAAAGTTTTTGCCAAACGGTGCGAGTACTTTGTTATTTTTAAGTCGGGAACAGCTCCTTGCGTCGAATTTATGCTTTCCCAATAGCCTAGAGCGTACTCTATCGTTCGATAATACTGTCCCCGAGGCAATCTTCAAACGTTCGTCTTCTTTCTCCCGCTTAGTGTCACCCTCCCACCAAGCAATAAATCCTCTGTGTCTCGCGTGCGCCTGTGACCGCATTACGTAAGGCTCAATTAAAATTTTTATTCACGTGTAATCGGTTAAAGCGAGAGTATGGATTGGGTAAAGCGAGAGTGTGGATAGGGTAAAGAGAGATTGTGGACTGGGCAAAGGGAGATTGTGGACTTGGCAAAGTGGGAGTATTGAGTGGGTAAAGAGATTGTGGACTGGGTAAAGGGAGATTGTGGACTCGGTAAAGGGAGATTGTGGACTGGGCAAAGGGACATTGTGGACTGGGCAAAGGGAGATTGTGGACTTGGCAAAGCGGGAGTATGGATTGGGTAAAGGGAGAGTATGGACTGGGTAAAAGGTGAGTATGGATTGGGTAAAGCGAGAGTTTGGACTGTGTAAAGGGAGAGTTTGGACTGTGTAAAGGGAGAGTGTGGACTAGGTAAAGGGAGAGTATGGATGGATAGGGTAAAGAGAGAATGTGGACTGGGCAAAGCGAAAGTGTGGACTGTGTAAAGCGAGAGTAAGGATTGGGTAAAGGGACAGTATGGACTGGGTATAGCGAGACTGTGGATAGGGTAAAGCGAGAGTGTGGACTATGTATAGCGAGAGTATGGATTGGGTAAAGGGAGAGTATGGACTGGGTATAGCAAGAGTATGGATTCGGTAAAGGGAGAGTATGGACTGGGTAAAGCGAGAGTGTGGACTGGGTAAAATGTGAGTATGCTATATCATAGATTGTGAAAGGGATATACCTTTGAATGGGTATACCATGAATAAGGTGAAAATTGAATTGGGTATATTTTATATTATATAAAGAGTGAAGCATTATTTAGGAGAAAACATACAGTAAATAAACTGGAAATATGATGGATTGAATATAGTTGCCAACCAATCCAGTTTTACTGAGATTCTCTTAATTTATTTTTTTCCTGAGTTCTATTGTAGACTATTTACACTTAATCCAGTTTTTTGCACTATTAAAACACAATAATATTTAATAGTAGAGCATTCAATAATTACAATTTTGAGCAGCCATTGAGAAATTTGTCTTTGTGATCATTTTTTTTTGTTATTCAATTAATGGATGTGGCCAATCACACATTTAGATTCTGAGGAGTTGGCTAGTATTGGTAAATGTTATGAATTTTGTTTAATTAAAGATTGAGCGTGTTATTATTGATTAGGTAAGGGATACCATGTTTAGTAAGAGATACCACGTATTTGGTAAGGTAATTTATCACTAATTTGGTAAAGGACAGCATGAACTAGCCACAGGCACAGAGTGCGTACTGCTGACTTCACACTTTTTTTTTTTTCCGTCGTGTTTTCATCTGAATAGGGTAGTTATTTCTAATAGACACAGTTGAAGTGTAGTTTTGAATCTTTTTGGGTGTTGATCAAAATTTCAAGTTTAAGAAAAATGTTTACATGCATGCATTATGCTTTTAAAAATACTTATAATTTTAATGGTGAAATTTGTTAGGATTTATGTGTAACTAAGTATGGTGCATCCTCATTATTATATGAACTACTTTAACATTCAGAGTGAAAGTAATTATATTTGTTATTATATATTGTACTTCTATGCATTTCACATCTGAACTTTTCTATACTTCTAATGAATAATTTTAGAGGGTTTGAACGAATGAGAATGCACCGAATTTTGGTCTTTTAAAGTACTGTTTTGTATCATTTATTATTGACATTATTTGTGTATTGTAGATGGAGTGATCGAGTTAACATTCAAGGAAACAGACAATTCAATTTTTTATTAATTTCAGACAATTCAAGTTCTAATTCATTTCATTTTAACATTACCTTTTATTATTAAATTAATATTAAAATATTTTTTTATTATATCAAAATGAATTAACAAGAAGTTTTCAATGTGGTTATCCATGGTTGTCAAAGAGGTTAACGTAAAGTAATTAGTTCCCAAGAAAGTTGCAGCCTTATCAAGGTGGTTTGCTAGAAAGTTACAGATTTGTCCAGGTGGTCTGCTGGAAAGTTACAGACTTGTCAAGGTGGTTACCAAACAGTTACAAATTTGTCAAGGTTGTTTCCAGTTTGTTTATTTAGCATACAGGGTAAAGAGATTTCAGTGCCATAGTAACAACTAACTCTCTGCAACTGCTTGAATTGAAGGGAAAAAACAACAACAAAACAATACACGTTATTTAAAGTTTTCTTTGTGATATTCTTTAGCTAAGTAGTGGTTGTAACACACAATGCTTTGACACAACTGGACATGCACCTACACAGACTTACCTTCGCGGTAGTCTAGTGGACAATGTATTTTCAAGTAAATACTGTTGCGCACGGCTTATAACCATGACAAAGAGCGCATTGACTTACCACCGCCACTAACTCGAATAGAAATGGAACTCCCTTTAGTTTTCAAGTTTTAACTGCACCCGCAAAAGAATTCAAAACGGTAAACAATTCAATTTCTAGGGTGATACGGGTACTGATCGCTAAACCAGAGGATTCTGTTTAGTGCAATTTGGGACGGGGTCGACCACATAACTAACACAAAAACGCGAGGGTCTAAGTACAAAAATGCCTTACATACGTCCATACATATATACAAATAAACAAACATCCCCGATTTTTTTCATTTTTAACCCTGTAAGTGTCTCGCTCGCTACGCTCGCTCGCCAATTATAATTTCACTCATTCATTTACCTGTTGTAGTTATCATTTTCTTTCACTAGTGGTGTGCTTGAGCACAAATGGCGAGCGAGCCTTGAACTACAACAACTAACACTCAAGCTACTAAAATAAAGTCGTTTTTAAATTACGTATGTGGTAAAGGGGTTTCAATGCCATAGTAACCGCTCCCCGCAACTGTTTGAATTGAAAAAGAAGCAACAAAATCAAGTCACGTTATTTAAAATTTTATTTGTGATATTCTTAATAGTAGTTGTAATGCACAATACTTTCACACAACTGAACATGCCTACGCAAGACTTACCTTCGTGATTCGTCTAGAGGACAATGCATTTTCAAGTAACCACTGTTGAGTAGGGCTTATAACTGTGACAAATAGCGTATTAACTTACCACCGCCACTAACTCGAATAGAAATGGAGCTCCCATAAGTTTTTGAGTTTTAACTGCACCCGCAAAACAATTCAAAGTCGTAAACAATTCAATTTCTAAGGCGATACGGGTAATGGTCGCTAGACCGGAGGATTCTGTTTAGTGAAGACTGGAACGAGGTCGAACGCGGAGCGAACACAAAAATACGGAGGGTCAAAGTACAAAATGACATACATACGTCCAAACATATATATAAACTAGTGGTGTGCTTGTGCACAAATGGCGAGCGAGCCTGATAGTTAGGTAACATAAAATGTTACTATGTTTTAGCTTACTTCATGCAAACACTATAATAGCAGTTATGACATTTGATTTCAGCAAACAAATACAAAATCACTCTCTTACCTGATTAATGGTAACTTATGTAGTATCAAACATCAACCATTCTGATAATCTCAATCACCAGTAACTCTTGAACAAGCTCTCAGCTACGATAAAAATAAACCAGTGTTATTATTTGTAATTTTAGCCAACAAATATGGAATTACTACTTACATCATTCTTGAGTATTGATAACTTCTGTAGTATCAAATTGAAGTTACTTTGACCATTTGAATTACCTTGAATTCTTGACAACAAGCTCTCACCTACAAAAACAAAAGACAATCAATTTTAGCACACAAATACAAAATTACTTTCTTACCTCATTTTCTTGAGTAGTGGTAACTTTTGTAGTACCAAATTTGAGCCAATCTGACTATTTGAATTTACCAGTCACTGCTCTTAGCTACAAAAAAGAAAGGCCAGAGTTAATTTTGCATATTTAGCTAACAAATATGGAATTGCGTACTTATCTCAGCTTCCCTCGAGAAGTAGTAGCTTCCATAGCATTAATACTACGGCATTCTGACTACCAACGGCTCTTGACAACCAACAACCGGCACTCTCGTATCCCCCCATAAAACGGCGAAGTTTTGAAATTAAGTCTGGAAAAGGGTCTTCAATGCCATAGTAACCTGTCGAATCAACTTTTTGTGTCTTGAAAACAAGCATTTTAGCAGGAATTTTCTCATACTTTGGAGCTTAAGTATAAAGTAAGGTTTGCTTAATGCTGTAGTTTCAGAATAAACTGGAGTCAAGCCTAAATAGCCGTGTTTTTAGGAGAAAAAAGTTCTCCGCGCGCGTTTTAAGAGCATACGTACCATCCATACATACATACATATATATAACATATACCCGATTTTGCATTATCCACCCCTAATACTGTCTCGCTCGCTACGCTCGCTCGCCAATAAATAAATAAATAAACTAACATCCCCGATTTTCGATTGTGTTACCACTGTAAGTGTCTCGCTCGCTACGCTCGCTCGCCAACTAGCTTGTTAACTAGTCCGTTCCCGATGTCAACAACGGAGTTCCAAAATTTGTTAACCGGCGCTTGGTAACTATGCCGAACTAGTAGTTGGCGAGCGAGCGTAGCGAGCGAAACACTTACAGGGGTAACAATGAAAAAATCGGGGATGTTTGTTTATTTATTTGGCGAGCGTAGCGCCGAGCGAGACACTTACAGGGGTAACACAATCGTCGGGGATGTTTGTGAGTTGTATACTAGTGATGTGCTTGAGCACAAATGGCGAGCGAGCCTAAAGACTATACTATTTTATATGAATGATTTTGACTTCTAACACTGAAGCTACTGATAAGGTCCAGTTTTTTTTATTTCGCATACACGGTAAAGGGATTTCAGTGCCATAGTAACAACTCTCTGCAACTGCTTGAATTGAAGGGGAAAAAACAACAAAAAAACAATACACGTTATTAGTTTTCTTTGTGATATTCTTTAGCTAAGTAGTGGTTGTAACACACAATGCTTTGACAAAACTGGAAATGCACCTACACAGACTTACCTTCGCAGTAGTCTAGTGGACAATGTATTTTCAAGTAAATACTGTTGGCACGGCTTATAACCATGACAAAGAGCGCATTGACTTACCACCGCCACTAACTCGAATAGAAATGGAAGTCCCTTAAGTTTTCAAGTTTGAACTGCACCCGCAAAAGAATTCAAAATGGTAAACAATTCAATTTCTAAGGTGATACGGGTACTGATCGCTAACCAGAGGATTCTGTTTAGTGCAATTTGGGACGGGGTCGACCACATAACTAACACAAAAACGCGAGGGTCAAAGTACAAAATGACATACGTACGTCCAAACATATATAAACAAACATCCCCGATTTTCAATTGTGTTACCCCTGTAAGTGTCTCGCTCGCCAATAATGTATGGACGTACGGAAGGCATTTTTGTACTTTGACCCTCGCGTTTTTGTGTTAGTTTGGTTGTCGACCCCGTCCCAAACTTCACTAAACAGAATCCTCTGTTTATCGATCAGTACCCGTATCACCCTAGAAATTGAATTGTTTACCTTTTTGAATTCTTTTACTGGTGCAGTTAAAACTTAAAACGTGAAGACTTACAGGACTTCCATTTCTATTCGAGTTAGTGGGGGTGGTAAGTCAATGCGCTCTTTGTCATGGTTATAAGCCGTGCGCAACAGTATTTACTTGAAAATACATTGTCCACTATACTACTGCGAAGGTAAGTCTGTGTAACGCATCCAGTTGTGTCAAAGCATTGTGTGTTACAACCACTACTTAGCTAAAGAATATTACAAAGAAAACTTTTAAATAACGTGTATTGTTTTGTTTTGTTTTTCCTTCAATTCAAACAGTTGCAGAGAGTTGTTACTATGTCACTGAAATCCCTTTACCGTGTATGCGAGATTTAAAAACTGGACCTTATTTTCAGTAGCTTCAGTGTTAGAAGTCAAAATCATTCATATAAAAATAGTATAGTCTTTAGGCTCACTCGCCATTTGTGCTCAAGCACATCACTAGTTTATTTATTGGCGAGCGAGCGAAGCGAGCGAGACAGTATTAAGGGTGGATAATGCAAAATCGGGTATATGTTATATGTATATATGTATGTATGTATGGATTGTACGTATGCCCTTTAAAAGCGCGTGCGGGGAATTTTTTTCTCTAAAAACACGGCTTTTTAGGCTTGACCCAACTTTATTCTGAACTACAGCATTAAGCAAGCCTTTCTTTATACTTAAGCGCAGAAGTGAAAGAAAATTCCTGCAAAAACGCTTGCTTTTCAAGAAACAAAAAGTTGATTCGACAGGTTACTATGGCATTGAAGACCCTTTTCCAGACTTAATTTAAAAACTTCGCCGTTTTATGGGGGGATACGGAGTGCCGGTTGTTGGTTGTCAAGAGCTGTTGGTAGTCAGAATACCGTAGTATTAATGCTAAGGAAGCTACTACTTCTCGAGTGAAGCTGAGGTCAGTACGTAATTCCATATTTGTTAGCTAAATATGCAAAATTAACTCTGGCCTTTCTTTTTTGTAGCTAAGAGCTTGTCAACAGTGACTGGTAAATTTAAATAGTCAGATTGGCTCCAATTTGGTACTACAAAAGTTACCACTGCTCAAGAAAGTGAGGTAAGAAAGTAATTTTGTATTTGTGTTCTAAAATTGATTGCCTTTTGTTTTTGTAGGTGAGAGCTTGTTGTCAAGTTCAAGGTAATTCAGATGGTCAAAGTAACTTCAATTGATACTACAGAAGTTATCAATACTCAAGAATGATGTAAGTAGGAATTCCATATTTGTTGGCTAAAATTACAAATAATAACACTGGTTTATTTTTTATCGTAGCTGAGAGCTTATTCAAGAGTTACTGGTGATTGAGATTATCAGAATGGTTATGTTTGATACTACAAAAGTTACCATTAATCAGGTAAAAGAGTGATTTTGTATTTGTTTGCTGAAATCAAATGTCATAACTGCTATTATAGTGTTTGCATGAAGTAAGCTTTAAAATAGTGACATTTTTATGTTACCTAACTATCAGGCTCGCTCGCCATTTGTGCTCAAGCACACCACTAGTTTATTTGTATATAACTAGTGGTGTGCTTGAGCACAAATGGCGAGCGAGCCTGATATTTAGGCAACATAAAAATACAGTATTATTACTATGTTTTATCTTAGTTCATGCAAACCCTATAATAGCAGTTATGACCTTTTATTTCAGCAAACTAATACCAAATAACCTTCCTACCTGATAATGGTCTAACTTTTGTAGTATCAAACATCTGCCATTCTGATAATTTCAATTACCAGTAACTCTTGAACACGCTCACACAACTGAACATCCCTACGCAAGACTTACCTTCGTGGTTCGTCTAGTGGACAATGCATTTTTAAGTAAAACTGTTGAGTAGGGCTTATAACTGTGACAAATAGCGCATTAACTTACCACCGCCACTAAGTCGAATAGAAATGGAGCTCCCATACGATTTTGAGTTTAACTGCACCCGCAAAACAATTCAAAGCCGTAAACAATTCAATTTCTAAGGTGATGCGGGTAATGGTCGCTAAACCGGGAGGATTCTGTTTAGTGAAGTTTGGGACGGCGTCGAACGCAGAGCTAACACAAAAATACGGAGGGTCAAAGTACAAAATGACATACGTATGTCCATATATATAAATAAACTAGTGGTGTGCTTGAGCACAAATGGCGAGCGAGCCTGATAGTTAGGTAACATAAAATGTTACTATGTTTTAGCTTACTTCATGCAAACACTATAATAGCAGTTATGACTTTGATTTCAGCAAACAAATACAAAATCACTCTCTTACCTTATTAATGGTAACTTTTGTAGTATCAAACATCAACCATTCTGATAATCTCAGCTCTCAGCTACGATAAAAAATAAACCAGTGTTATTATTTGTAATTTTAGCCAACAAATATGGAATTACTACTTACATCATTCTTGAGTATTGATAACTTCTGTAGTATCAAATTGAAGTTACTTTGACCATCTGAATTACCTTGAATTCTTGACAACAAGCTCTCACCTACAGAAACAAAAGACAATCGATTTTAGCACACAAATACAAACTTACTCTTCTACCTCATTTCTTGAGCAGTGGTAACTTTTGTAAGTACCAAATTGGAAGCCAATCTGACATTTGAATTTAACCAGTCAATGTTGACTAGCTCTTAGCTACAAAAAAGAAAGGCCAGTCAGAGTTAATTTTGCATATTTAGCTAACAACAATATGGAATGGCGTACTTATCTAAGCTTCCCCGAGAAGTAGTAGCTTCCATAGCATTAATACTACGGCTTAAGACTACCAACGGCTCTTGACAACAACAACCTGGGAGGCACTCTCCGTATCCCCCCATATTAAAACGCGAAGTTTTGAAATTAAGTCTGGAAACAGGGTCTTCAATGCCATAGAAACTGTCGAACCTCAACTTTTTGTGTCTTGAAACCAAGCATTTTAGCAGGCATTTTCTATATTTGGAGCTTAAGTATAAAGTAAGGTTTGCTTAATGCTGTAGTTTCAGAATAAACTGGAGTCAAGCCTAAATAGCCGTGTTTTTAGGAGAAAAACGTTCCCCGTGCGCGCGTTTAAAGAGCATACGTACCATCCATACATACATATATACTAGTGGTGTGCTTGAGCACAAATGGCGAGCGAGCCTAAAGACTATACTATTTTTATTGACTTCTAACACTGAAGCTACTGAAAATAAGGTCAAGTTTTTAAATTTAGCATACAGGGTAAAGGTATTTCAGTGCCATAGTAACAACTCTCTGCAACTGCTTGAATTAAAGGAAAAAAACAACAACAAAACAATACACGTTATTTAAAAGGTTTCTTTGTGATATTCTTTAGCTAAGTGGTGTAAACCACACAATGATTGACAAAGATGGAAATGCCACCTACACAGACTTACCTTCGCAGTAGTCTAGTGGACAATGTATTTTCAGGTAAATACTGTGCGCACGGCTTATAACCATGACAAAGAGCGCATTGACTTACCACCGCCACTAACTCAAATAGAAATGGAAGTCCCTTAAGTTGTCAAGTTTTAACTGTACCGGCAAAAGAATTCAAAACGGTAAACAATTCAATTTCTAGGGTGATACAGGTACTGATCGATAAACCAGAGGATTCTGTTTAGTGCAATTTGGGACGGGGTCGACAACCAAACTAACACAAAAACGCGAGGGTCAAAGTACAAAAATGCCTTGCGTACGTCCATACATATATACAAATAAACTAGTAGTGTGCTTGAGCACAAATGGCGAGCGAGCCTAAAGACTATACTATTTTTATATGAATGATTTGACTTCTAACACTGAAGTAAGGTCCAGTTTTTTTTACTGATTTAGCATACAGGATAAAGGGATTTCAGTGCCATAGTAACAACTCTCTGCAACTGCTTGGAAGGAAAACAACAACAACAAAACAATACACGTTATTTAAAAGTTTTCTTTGTGTTATTCTTTGGCTAAGTAGTGGTTGTAACACACAATGCTTTGACACAACTGGACATGCACCTACACAGACTTACCTCCGCAGTAGTCTAGTGGACAGTGTATTTTCAAGTAAAATACTGTTGCGCTAGGCTTATAGCCATGACAAAGAGCGCATTGACTTACCACCGCCACTAAGGATTCTCAGAGCTCGTTAATTGAAAAATACTGGAACTGTGAACGCTTTACCTAACTTACGTAATTAAAAGCTCGGGCGAAAACAGAGGTCTCACGTACCCCATAAACAGATAAACTAGTGATGTGCTTGAGCACAAATGGCGAGCGAGCCTAAAGACTATTATATGAATGATTTTGACTTCTAACACTAAAGCTACTGAAAATAAGGTCCAGTTTGTTTATTTAGCATACAGGGTAAAGGGATTTCAGTGCCATAGTAACAACTAACACTCTGCAACTGCTTGAATTGAAGGAAAAAACAACAACAACAAAACAATACAGGTTATTTAAAAGTTTTCTTTGTGATATTCTTTAGCTAAGTAGTGGTTGTAACACACAATGCTTTGACACAACTGGACATGCACCTACACAGACTTACCTTCGCAGTAGTCTAGTGGACAATATATTTTCAAATAAATACTGTTGCGCACGGCTTATAACCATGACAAAGAGCGCATTGACTTACCATCGCCACTAACTCGAATAGAAATGGAAGTCCCTTAAGTTTTCAAGTTTTAACTGCACCCGCAAAAGAATTCAAAAAGGTAAACAATTCAATTTCTAGGGTGATACGGGTACTGATCGATAAACCAGAGGATTCTGTTTAGTGCAATTTTGGACGGGGTCGGCAACCGAACTAACACAAAAACGCGAGGGTCAAAGTACAAAAATGCCTTACGTACGTCCATACATATATACAAATAAATAAACTAGAAAATGCTCGTGTAGCATTGGTTGGGCGAGCGAGCGAAGTTCTGGGGAAATGTTGACACTTTCAATTGCATTGGGGTCGTTTGATTTGAATTTGCATTGGTTTTCTTCCTGCAGGTTGCCAAATCTGAATTCACATCTCATTATTAGTAGTAGAATATGTAATGACATGTAAAGGGGGAAATGATGATTGGTAAAGGGTAAAGAATGGTACTCCTCATGATAAAGTAACAATGATAACAAAATAATGTGTAAAGTACAGAAAAGGGGAAAAGGGGGGAAACGTGTAAAGGGGAAACATGTAAAGGGGGAACCATGTAAAGGGGAAACATGTAAAGGGGGGAAACGTGTAAAGGGGGAAATGGGGATGGGGGATACTCTGAAGTGTCCACATGCTAAGCATGACAGTAATTCAAGTCTCAGTTTTACAGACGCATAATACTGGAAGCTGGCCATAGCTAATTGGCATAGAGATAGTACCCTAAAATTAGAGGACAGATTGCACGACCTGAAAATGAGATGGGATGTGCTTGATGTATAAAGCCATGTTGCTGTCTTCTCCTGGCATCATATTTATGGTGTCTTCAATCCTGAGAGTGGGAGAGTACCTCTGCCAGGTAGTGTTGAGTTGTGAATATGACTGAATGTCAATCTGCAGCAAGTGGGCAAATGTGAAGATCTCCACATCAGTACCCCACACTGTGGACTGCTCCATTATCTAGTGATATTCATGACTATGAAACGCTTGAATGAGTAGCTCTACCAATGATAGTTGAATGGTATATGATTAGCTACACTACCATTAGCTAGAGTAACGAGAGAAAATTAGAAAAAAGCATAAGCGACCACGTATGTGCGCGCGCGTTTAAACGACCACGTATGTGCGCGAGCGTTTAAACGACGACGTATATGTGCGCGAGCGTTTAAACGACGACGTATTCAGGATTTCCATAGACTACATCTTAGAGTTGCTCGCTCGCTTCGCTCGCTCGCCAATAAATAAATAAATAAACTAACATCCCCGATTTTCGATTGTGTTACCCCTGTAAGTGTCTCGCTCGCTACGCTCGCTCGCCAATAAATAAATAAATATAGCGAAATCTCGATTGAGTTACCCCTGATAGTGTCTCGCTCGCTTCGCTCGCTCGCCAATAAATAAACTGACATCCCCGATTTTCGATTGTGTTACCCCTGTAAGTGTCTCGCTCGCTACGCTCGCTCGCCAATGAACAAACATCTCCGATTTTTTTCATTTTTACCCCTGTAAGTGTCTCGCTCGCTACGCTCGCTCGCCAATTATGCATGGACGTACACTTTGACCCTCGCGTTTTTGTGTTAGTTTGTTTGTCGACCCCGTCCCAAATTGCACTAAACAGAATCCTCTGGTTTAGCGATCAGTACCAGTATCACCCTAGAAATTGAATTGTTTACCGTTTTGAATTCTTTTGCGGGTACAGTTAAAACTTGATAACTTAAGGGACTTCCATTTCTATTCGAGATAGTGGCGGTGGTAAGTCAATGCGCTCTTTGTCATGGTTATAAGCCGTGCGCACAGTATTTACCTGAAAATAGACTACTGCGAAGGTAAGTCTGTGTAGGTGCATGTCCAGCTGTGTCAAAGCATTGCGTGTTACAACTAGTTGGGCGGAGCCCGACCTCTGCTGGGGGGAGAGGTCGGGTAACAAGCTCGCCGGGTGCGATTTTTTAAACGACGCACCCTTTGAAGGACTTAGAAAAAATTCTGGAAATACTTAGGTACAAAGTACAAGATATTTTATACTTTGAACCTTATGTTGCTTTTTTTTTCTCGTCAAGACACTGACAGCGAAGTCTTGTCCAACTTATCCCGAGCTGTTGTGGAGAATAGTGAAGGGAAGTAGAGGGGAGTCGGTACTTTGACCATAGCTGGAACGTAAGTTAACCTGAGTATAGGATTCTGCTGAAATTTATTATAGTAAATTAGTAGGAATTCCAGCTGCAGTATTTCCATAGGATTTGTATTATGTAAGTGTGTGTGTTTGTTCAGAGACAATTGTCTGATGTGTTTTAAAAAGAGATCACTCAAAGGCATTCCTTGGTATTACTGTAAGGTTCCAGTTGTGTTGGAACATGCAGAACAACCTTACCTGGGATGGATCTTTCATTATATTGCAGTCATGATTGTTGTTGTTTTGTTGTTTGTGTGGGATATAGCTGGGTGAAACATTTTCTGAGTGAGGGGAGTGGTCTCCTAGAGCTAGTGAGCTACATGATGTTCAGATACCAGCTGGAAGTCAGGTGAGTGAAGACTGTGACTTTATGGTGTATCTTATTATACAAGTATATAGTCTCCTGTCAGTCTATGCTGGTATGGTACAGTACTGTGTGTATTATGGGATAGTCCTGTAGCCCATGGCATCATAAAGATTCCTATATAATATCCACTGTAGGAATCCCCTCCTTGCGGTTGAAAGTCCAGGTGTCCTGTTATGTAATCATGAAAACAAAGACAGTTACAGAACACCATGAAAACGCGTTGAAAAAGATGTGTATATGATATGTCACAAGTGCAAACATAGGCACTCACATAAAAGAAACACACAAGCACATACTCACACGATAAAAATAAATAAATAACAAGCTATTATTATAAGACTCTGAAGCCTAGAAATACATTATGATATGCCATGAACTGGTGACAGGTAAACGTATATATGTTCTTTACATTACCTTGTGGTTGGTATTGTAGGGAAGCTCCCTCAGTTGTCACTCGACCTCCTCTACAAAGACTCCGGAGTAGTGACACCATGATTCCTCTAGTCACTAAGCCCAAGTCCTCAACTGGTCGTCAGCCTCAGGCACGGGCAACCACGGAGTCCTCAGACATTCACATCTGTGTGCTGTGCTTCAAGGCACTCATGAACCATTCAGTGAGTCTCTTAGTTTCATTTGTCTTGTAATAACACTTATTAATGTTGGCAAGCAAACAAGGAACTATCTGGAATGTGAAAATTTGATAGAATTATGACGACCTTTTAGTGAAAGACTCTTAGACCTTGCAAAACTGGCTGATCTTGAGCTAGTCTAACTGTCAACTGTTTGTGTATTTATTTATTTATTTATTATTTTATTATTATTATACTATAGCACCGTCTTTTTCAATGCAAAATGTATGGTAATACCACAACAGTGGAGAAATTAATAGTGCTCTAAGCAGGAAATGTATTGAATGGGAATGTTACATGAAACATAAATAATTAATTAAGTGCAGTCATGTCAGTCACCACTGGCACATAAAAGGTAAAGTATCATTAGGTGTTTCAAGTTATAACTTCGGGTGCCGTAAATATTTTGACAATTTAGCTACCAGTTTGTAGTATAGCTGGGCTGGCTCTCTCGCCACTCTGTGCTTTAAGACTTTGATTTAGACCCAAGAGTGACTCGCTAATTTCTACTTTAGGTTGTTGTTTTTTTCTCGTCCCACAGTGTTTTATACCTTTTTTTTTTTTTTTGAAGTTCAGAATATATGCACATCTACTAAACTCACCGACTGGTGACACTGATGTTCTCCCTCCTCCCCTCTCCCCCTAGTCAAAAATCCTGTATTAAACCCTGATTATAAAGTGTGTCTGTTAGTTGTTGTTTTTTTGTTTTTTTTTGTTTTTTTGTTGCTGTTGTTTTTTGCTAGTGTAGCTGTAGCATTAAGATCTCACTAGTACCAGCTAAAGATTAAACTACTACAGTACGTCTTAAAATTTTACTGCAAACAAATACATATTGTGCATGCTTAGATATTTAGTGTGATGATCCTTACCACATAATCCCATTGCAACATATTATTAGCTACGTGTACATTAAAAAAAATTCTGTGAATTCCATGTATTTTTGGACAGCAAGAGTGCCTACTACAGAAATCAGTTTTTAGTTGTTGTTTTTTTGGTGTTGTTTTTTTTTTGGTGTTGTTGTTGTTTTAACAATGATACTTTTCTTGTGTTTCCCACACCCTTTACCTAAATGCTCCGCTCATAATAGGGTCTGGGGACTTTGCCTTATCAAATTTGTTGCAATTCCCGGTTTGTTTGAATATCAATGCCCTTTTACCCAGAGGAATCTCATCCACGCACACATGCATTCATTGAACTCAAACAATAGCAACATAAGACATTGATATGGAGAGAGGCTTCAGTCAATAACCATTTTACTACCACTTTCCTCCAAAGCCTTTTGAGCTAGTGTCCGTTCTGGCTGAAACTCACAGTCTTTGTCATTTTTACTTGCTTCACATGTATATCTATACATAAATTCTTATTTTTGATTCTTAGTCATTATATAAAAATGTGGCGAGTGAGTTAGCCCAGCTATAAAATAAAAAAAAAATTGGGGAAAAAAAAAAAAAAAAAAACCCCCACAGCTAAATTGACGATACTTTACCATTTATTGACAAAAATATATGCTAGCGAGCCTATGTATATATAGGCTTAGAATATTCCTGCGTGCCATGAAACGAAATCAACAGCTAAAAAACGTTTTAAGAAACTTAGTGAAAAATGGTACTGATCGTACGAAGCTCCGCCCTATTTACGTAAAGAGAGGCGACGTACCAAAGCCATATATATATATAACATATATACCAAATTTTGCCTTGATCTTGGCTCGAGAGTGTCTCGCTCACTTCGTTCGCTCGCCAATAATGTAGAGCTTCCATTCAAAGGTAAAACAGTATGCAGCTATAAGAATTTGCTAGCATCTGTGTAGTACGCATGTGTATGGGTGTGTTGTTGTATGTGTAATGTGTATGTTAGTAGTAGTGAGTGAACATTGGCAGCAACATACATTGAGACCATGTGGTACACATGTAATGACAAACTTCTGTTCTAATACTGATGTGCTTTGATTTGCTGATTTAATACACAGAAGTGTCTTCAGATTCCAAATAGTGCCCAATTTTGTGTGTAATACAATAAGACATGGGTATAGCTAAAGTGTATGTATGTGTGTAGCTTGAGGTTTAGAATATTTAAGCCATGTATAAGTGAAAGTTATAAAGCCAAAACACAGTGGATCTTTATGAATTAATGTACTGTAGGTGATAATGATTATTAATTAGTTTTAAAAAAAACAATGTTACAAATTGTGGTGTGAGTCTTAATGACCACGACCATGTTTAAATTGATTTGCTTGATTATTTAGTTCATTTTTTCGCAGATTGTGCTTTCGCTTTATATGTTCTTTTCTTCCACGCTTTTGTTGTACAGCACAATCTGATTCTGGGTGTGGTCTCTTCACTAGCCGTCCACTCACTGCCATCTTATTCCCTCGAGGAGCTCCTTCTCGGCGACGGGAAATTGCTGTAGGCTGGACGTTTATTCTTCTTCCAGCTACTGGTATTATTTCATTATTTTTTTTGAAGTATGTAATAGACTGCTCAATTTCGGAGTTGCTGATAATTCTGGTTCAGTGCCAGAAATAGTGTCCAAATAAACTGTAAAAAACTTTTTTAGCCCATGTAAATATTGTGTGTCCATTTGCTTTATTCGCTTGCATACATCATCCACAAATGAGCAACATAGCTGTGACACATTTTGCATAAGCTCATCTCCCTCATGGGTGTCTTTCTGTAGTATATTAATTAAAGTATCTAAATTATCTTCAGCAGAATCATATTCACTGTCACTGTTAGGAGAGATAGGAGCATTTGGCTCACATATTTCTGTACTATTAGTAGACATCATTTCAGAGTCTGTTACTGCCATACTGGTTTTTAAACTTTCATAGAATGCTTGGGTACCTGCTCTGTCTTCACCTAAAGCTATCACAGCATGCAAATATCTGCCCCTTGCATTAAAAAAAGGAATTAAATGAGGCGAAGTCAGTTTATATTTATTAACTACACGCTGATGCTTACAAGGCTCTCCTGTAGGAAAGCCAGTAATTCCAACACTGCAAGTACATGTCCAATTCTCAGTATCTATGATATATTCTCGATCGCTGTGATTACTCTTAACTAAGTATAACAAATTATTACGATCGTGTTTAGTTATATCCGTATTATTTACCTGGTATGCTCCCAGTCCTTTGTGACGAAGTGAAAAGTATCTGTCCATTCTATTATATGATAGCAATCTTCATTCATAGTACATTTCAAAAGTTACAGTTATAAATTCAAAAATTTGGACCAAATTGTAGGCTTTTATTCTTTGAAATACTATGTCTTTTAAAATTCGTATTCCGGCCTCTGCATAATTGTGACAGTCTATGGGAAAAGGGGGCACTTCACTCAAACAAAAAAAATTGAGTTATTTATGCTAATAAAAAGCTACAATTTATCTCAACTTAGTGCTAAAATACTGGAGGGTAAAACCTTCCCCTTGCAGAGAAACTGGCAGTTGAACTGGGCTGTATTCAGCAAAGCAATTAAACTAGAAATCGAGAAAACATAAATTGAATTTCCACTTCCGGCATAATTAATGTTTCCGTATACTTAACGGCGTACTCCGCATACGCAATTAAATCGTACAGCGGCGACTAACGAAGTTTGCGTAGAGTTCTTTTTAGCTTTCACAGCGCTTCACAGCCTGTCTTGTCGGAATCCTTGGCTACTCTACTCCATGTAGTGGTAATCTTTCAGCCAGAGGTAAGCTGTAGATTACATGCACTATTCTCAAAGCTATGCCGTTTTTTTAGCTTCTTGTTTGAAACTCCGCCCATTCCCCGTTTATTGTACTTCGAGAATGAGAGAGAATAAAAAGAAGCTTGTCTTTCCACGGCACGCTTGGG